>Ga0187886_1000586_pt1 | contig 41564 bp, 33 predicted proteins | sample June2016WEW_20_1_FD_133001 | JGI IMG/M metagenome (GOLD analysis project Ga0187886, IMG submission 133001) | Peatland microbial communities from SPRUCE experiment site at the Marcell Experimental Forest, Minnesota, USA - June2016WEW_20_150 | ecosystem: Environmental > Terrestrial > Soil >...
ACCCAGGGGAACCACATCGATCTTCCCGGCCGGGGCGATTCCCATATCGACCAGATCGGCTTTCAGCGCCGGGCTGAGGGTGACGATCTTATCTGTGATGCGGGCAAGCATCCGTTCGAGCGATCGGAAGAAGAATTCAACCGGAGGGGAAAAATACCCGCGCAGCACATGGCCGTGGAAGGTGTGCACCACCACCGGCACGCCGGCGCAGCGGGCCGCCGTGCGGCCCACCGCGCCCGCCTTTGCCGTGTGGGTATGAACCACATCGGGTTTCCAATTTCGGAAAATGGCCCGCAGGCGGAGGAAGACGAGCACGTCGGCCGGCCCGATCCGCGGTGAAAGTTGCGGGAGAATTTCCGGCTTCACCCCCATTTGCTCGGCTAGATAGTGCATCCCGGTTTCTCCCGGCCCTTCGCGCCCGGTAATCAGCCGGACCTCGAACTCGTCCCGCGGCAGGCCTGCCGCAAGTTCGATCACATGCGTAGCCGGTCCGCCGACATTCAAGCGCGCGATAACCAATGCGATTCGCAATGGAGATCCTGTGTTATCGTTCATCGAATCCATTCGGCGGATGGTCCTCTTTCAATAATTGCGTCTTGGACATCCGGAACTCATACATCCGAAGAAATATGCTTTTCGATTCCTCGAATTTGCCACGCCATTTCCGAAAAGGAACTTTCGTAACTGCCAAGAAGTTTCCGGCATTTGGCAAGACAATAGAGATCGATCAATGCATCCTGTACAGCAATCGGATTGTCTCGGTTATAACTGCGTTTTCTATGCACGAGAATTCTATCCGGAAACTCCCTGCGCATACGTTCCTCTTCATCGGGGGAGTCGCTGGCAACAAAAAAGACGGTATTCGGATCCTGCTGCACTTCTTTCTTCATCGCCGCAATAAACCAGGAAGTCGTACTATAGTAGTCAGATAACTTAAAATCGGTACGTCGGATATGCACGCCGACGGCTCGCTCCCCCAAATCGTAGGAATCGATAAGCGATTGGAGGGCTTTCGTCGGAACCAGATCGGAGAAAGGTAATGCGGAAGGATAGAATTGCCTGTATCCCCACAGGAAGATGCGATGGCATCCCTGAAGCTCTTCAAAGTTATATTGCCGGGCAAGCAACCCCTTTATTTGATTCGGGCCTGCAAAAAAATCAAACGCATGGGAAAAATATGCGCGGAGAATCTTTCGAAAAAGTCGAGAGAAATTCCCCAGCCGGATATCGACGACTCGGGAAATGGATTGCGGGACAACGTACAGATCGTCAAAACGGCAGTTTAAGGTCGGGTCGCGGAACCAGAGGATCTGGAGATCCAGTTCCAATTTCTTCGAGAGGGCAATAGCCGAATCGACGAATCCCATTCGATTGGCCAGACCATATATCGGCTCAAGAACAAGGATGGATGGATGCCGCGCGGTGTTGGTTTTTTTTATAGGGGGGGGCATCTTCGTTTTCCAATCCGTTTTTTCTTTCTCATCCTTATATTCCCCACTATCGATCATCCGGCTTGGCAGAAAGTTAATGGTAGCCAATCGAACAGTGCTACGTTCCCCGCTCGAAATTGAATTCCGGGCTTCTGATGTATGCTCGGATACCTATCCCGAACTTGGCGGACAATCGGGTGTGGGAAGACAGGGGATTTTGGCCGGATTTACCGGGTAAATCCGATTTATCCTCCGACGATCAAACTATTTTATCAATCTCTCCCTTGCTATCCATGGAATTATATCCAGTTTTTATATAATTGTGCCGTTCGCCGCACCATCCATTCCACGGGAAATTCCTTACGCACCCATTCCTTTGCAAAAGAGTCCTCCCAAGAATCGGCTCAAAGGAAACGTGTCAAAAAACGGCGTGGCTATCGGATAATCCGGTCGCGCAGCGCGGCTATGCGCGAAAATAGAGCGGCTGCCTTGAAGCGAAACGACCATGGGTTGGATACCCTTATCGAAATAAAAGCTTCCGTCTCATTGGCGAATTGTGCCTTGTAGGTTTCTTCACCCCGCATGAAATTAAATTCATGGATCGCCGGATCGCCGAATGCCATTCTCATCGTTTCGAATAACAGGATCTTGCTCGGCGAGTACTTAGCGAAACGCTCATTAAAGGCGGGCATGTAGTAATACCAAATTCCCTGATCGATCCAGTCGAGCTGATATGCCAAGACTTCCTTTCCTGCGGTCAACATGGATAGTCGGACAAGCCGCTTCGGCTCAAAATCCCGAATGACGGATTTCAGGAATCCCAGCTTCTCCGGGTAGATCCCAAATGCATCCTTCTGGCCGATTTCCTTGCGCCGCTGTCGGTACCAGGTCATCAGGTTATCCAGATGGTCTTCGATTCCAGTCTCAAGGATTCGCGCCTGTATTTCACCGTAGTCTCGGGTCAGCTGATTCATCAAGTTACGCAAAGTATCCAGACGCCGGTGTAAAAAACCTTTTTCGTAATCCTCCCAACGGCCATCCGTATTGACTTTATAGAAGAATCGATCCTGAGACACTTTGGATGAAAACCCGGAGCCCTCAAGCGCGTGCGCAAATTCGGGCCATCCCCTGGAGGATTGTGGGACCACATTCATTCGCAGCGATTCCCATTCCTGCCGATGCTGAACCAACCAATGGACAATCCCCCGGGCATACGCTTGCTCGTGACCCGGTAGGCAAAGGAAAAGACTGAAATCCGATTGCCCGCCGGCCAATGGAACCAGCTGTCTCATTTTCCGGCCGCGTTCATTCAGCACTTCTTGAATTTCCAGGGGTAAGGCACCGACGAGTTTTCCGGACCCTGTTTCGCGAGCTTCCAAAAGGAAGGCGGAACTCTGCCGTTGGAAACACTCGATGTAATCGGCAAACCAGTCCGGGTTCATATGAACCCGATATCGATTTGATTCGCTCAGGCCTTCCAACTCCAAGAGCCGATCTTTGGTGGGTCTACTTTTCGAGATGGAATATTGGGCCATCGGCGATTCTCCCCAATTCCGTTTCGTTATACTTCGCGCCCGGATGGCATACGCATGGAAGAATGATCCTGGAAAAACGCATGCATCCGCTTCGCGAAGGATTCCCCGTCGACGTTGTGCGGAATACAGCGCGGAATCCAATATGGATTGGAATCGGCGTGCACCAAACCCCGTTCATTGGCACAGGCCAACACAAATCCGGCCGCGCGCACCCGCGCGAGTGTTTTTTGGCTGACAGAATCCCGCCGGCCATACGGGTAGGCCAGGGTACGCACCGGCGCCCCGGTAATATCCTCCAATACCCGCTTCGATTCGCGGATTTCATAGTCCTGCTCCGCACCCGGAATTGCCGCGAGCCAATCATGGCGGACCGTATGGGCACCAACAGTGATTAACCCTCCCCGGGCCAACGCGGCGCATTCTTCCGCCGTCATGGGTCTGTGGGACTCGCGCACAACCCGTTCCAATCCGGCCAAATTGGCCAACCGGACGAGGACGGCTTCCCGGCGATCCGGTCTCTGCCCGCGGAGGAATCCCTGAAGTTGGCTGACGATTTCTCCCCGATCCATACCCGCCGTCCCCGCCGAGGGGAAATTTATTTCCTCCAAGCGCCAATGCGAAGGATCGGATCGACTTTCGAAAACGAGGCGGACGAGTTCATCCCACCAATATTCCCGGCGCCCGTCCAGATAACCGCTGGTGACAAATACGGTTGCCGGCAATCCATGGCGGGCGAGCGACACGGCGGCGGTATGACAGTTATCGGCATATCCATCGTCAAAGGTTATTGCTACCGCGGTGGATCGAAGTTTTCCCTCCCGCAGCGCCGGGAGGATATCCTCCAGGGGCAGTACCCGATAATGCGTCCGGAGCATTTCCAACTGCTCATTAAAATTTTCAGGCGAGACGCATAGGTTGAAGGGGTCGGCAACCGCATCCGCGATCCGGTGATACATTAAAACGACGGCACGGGGTTGAAAACCCAGATAGGCCCGCTTTATTATTCCGTGCGCCGAAGACACCCATCTCACGCGAGGATTCTCCTTCTGGAAGTTCCGCGTCCCCCGGGCTCTCACGGAGACAAGGCGCGAAGAATTCGACCGCCTTCTCTCCTTGAAACAGATCCGGTTTACGCCTTGCCCCCGTGCGGGTTGTCCGTCAACATATGATAGACCCCTGCCGTCCGCCGCGCCATGCGTTCCACGGGAAATTCTTTTAATACCCGGTCCCTTCCGGCGCGGCCCATTGCGACCGCTCCTTTTGGATCGGATAGGATTGCGATTATCCCGTCCGCCCACTCCTCCACGCCGCCGGGTGTCAACAATAACCCGGTCTCAGACTGCACCACAATCTCCGGAAGCGCGGAAACTCTCGACGCCGCAATCGGTTTCCCCAAGGCCATGGCTTCCAACGCGACCAGGCCGAATCCCTCCCAGCGCGAGGGAATCGCCAGCAGATCGATATCCGCTAGGATATCGGCGGCATCGGTGCGCCACCCGAGAAACATCACTCTCTGCAGACCGAGGGATTTGGCCAAACGCATCAAACCTTGGCGATCGGGTCCGTCTCCCACCAGAATTAATTTCGCTGTCGGGTGGCGCCGCTGGACACGGGCAAACACCCGCAACAAGATATCGACACCCTTCTGAGCCGTCATCCGGCCGATGAATCCCACCAACGGATTTTCCCCCGCTCCGATCTCCCGGCGAAAGGCGCCGGGATGAGCCTCCCGCGCGAACGCGTCTGCGTCCAGTCCGTATGGAACGACTTCGATTTTTTCGGCGGGTGCACGCTCGACGTCGATCAGAAAACGGCGGATGGATTGGGAGATCGCAACGATCCGATCGGCTCGCCGTAGGGACGGCGCGAATACCCAACGCATCGGCAGAGTGCGCCGGAAGCGGTCGTCGTTGTGCCGGGAAACGACAAACTTTCCGGAGGGAAACGATCTCATCGCAAACTCGCCATAGACTTCCCCGTGCGGAAGATGTGCGTGGAGGATGTCGAACGGTTCCCCGCGAAGAAGATCCTCCAGCCGGGCGGGAAGCCCCGGATCGATATGCCAGCGGATCGGCAACGAATGGACCGGTACGCCGCTCCGTTCCAGATGTTCCCGGAAATCGCGTTGCTCTCGGCGCGGGTCCTCCAATAAAATAACACCGCAATCGATCCCTTGTCCGCGCAGTGCGGGGAGAAGGGCCAGGAGGTGGGTTTCGGCACCGGCGATGCCGGTTGCTTTGAGAAGATGGATGCTACGCATCGGTTTTGGGAAAGCTCACTTTCCACTGTTCCGGATCGTCCACCATGAAGGAAAACGCCCGGGCCGCCCTTCGTTCCCAGGAATTGTCTTTTACCGTTTCAAAACCCCTCCGCGCGAGATCCCCCGCAAAATTCCGGTCGTCGAGGATCCGCGCAATCGCCGCCGCCCACGCCCGCGGATCTTCCGGAGGAACCAACAATCCGTTCTTCCCGTCTTGGAGGATATCCCGTATCGCCGGCAGATCGGATGCCACCACGGGCACTCCGGCCGCCAGATATTCGAAAAGCTTCATCGGCGATGCAGATTTCATGAAAAACCTTTTTGCAGGGGATGGGATCGTGCAAACGTCGCAGGCCTTCATCCAGCGGGGGACTTGCGGCCTAGGCTGAAAGTCAACGAATTGGATCATTTCTCTGGGTACTCCGGTATCGTCGGCGACCCGATAATAAAATTCCGCGTATTCCATGGGTCCTCCGACGCAGACAATCAGCGGCGGATGGGAATATTTTTCTTTTAGGTACACGAGGCTTCGGATGAGGGTGGGGATCCCTTTTTCCAGACCGTACGTATGGAACTTGCCGATATAGCCTATGATCGGCCGGTCCAAAGGCAAATCCAACAGCCGCCGGCAGGTTTCCTGGCTCTCGGAGATGGAAAATTCATCCACTGCCACGGCATTTGGCAAAACAAGGATCCGGTCTTCCGGAAACCCGATATTGAGGAATTCCTTTTTTAAACCCGAGGTTGTGACCACAATTTTTTTCAGCCTTCGGATCACCGGGGCAAAAAAGCCAAGGGGTTTCTTCGCCACATCATGGCATTCGAAGGCAAGAATATCTTCCGGCGCCTTGCCTCCCAACAATTGCGCCAAAACCACAAATAAATCCTGTGTCCAGATAACCGCTCTGCCCTTCCGACAGTTTTTTCCGACCAACTCTCTGGAACGGAATGCGAAAGTAAGGATTTTTAAGTAGAACCATACCGAAGACATATCCGAATACAAAGGATCCAAAAAAGGGGCAATCGCCTCCGTTTTCAACCGGAAATTCCTCTTCACCGAATAATACATAATCAGATCGGGCTGGCGCGGCACTCCCATATTCCGCGCCTGACGCGGGGCCAGTTCGGGGAAGATTAGTGTCACATCCAGACCGAGGTCGGCCAAGCTTTCGCATTCCTTAACGATCTGATAGCCATAGGCTTTTTCGGTCGGAAAGCGGGAACCGGACAGATACAGGATATGCATTTTTCCAATTTCCGGAGTGTTCATTTTCACTTCGTCACCCTGAAAGGATAGCTTGCTTTTTCGTTGGTTGGCCCGTTGGCTCACTCACGATCATCCCTTCCTTTCCGAACTCCGTGGATCCTTCCTCAACCCGCCGGCACGAATTACCGTTGGCAACACACTCAGGGCTTCAATGCCGGATCCATTCCTTCGGTATCGGCCAATCCTTCAGGCACAATAAATTTCCTTTGGCGGCGAACGTTTCCGTCACCGGCACCAAGCCGCCTTCCGCGTCGGAAATAAAGAACGTTTCCAATCCCTGCTTTTGCAGAAGATGAACGAGGCCGGCCGGAGTCTGCCCACCGGCTTGGAGTGCCGCGGGATTCATCTCGCATATGATTGCAACTTTGGACGCTCGCCAAAGCACGGAAGACATACCCCGGAGAGCCATTATCTCCCCGCCTTCCACATCCAGTTTGATCAGCAGCGATTTCAAAGGGATCTCTTGCAGGGTAAAATCGAGAGCCGCCGTTGGCACCAGCAGGGTATGCGTGGCGCCGATATTCGTGCGCCCCAGGATCAACGAACTGCCCAGGGTGCCGTCGCTGATCAGAAACCGCGCGGTGCCGGTTGTGTCGGAAACCGCCATCGGCAACACGCGGACGTTTGCACATCGGTTTTTCCGAAGGTTATACTGGAGCGCTTTCCCGTTATAAGGATCCGGCTCGAAGGAAAACACGGACAGATCCGACGTTCCCTTCCGGCAAGCCAGCACGCTGAACAATCCAATGTGGGCGCCGGCATCTACCATTACCTCCGTTTCCGCCAACAGCCCGGAAAAAAGCTTGCGAGTGCAAGGTTCATACGTGCCTCTGGCGAGATTCTCCAGGAAACTCCGGTGTCGTAAAAAACCGTGCAACCGGATACCGTCGATCTCCGCCTCGAGTGGAGGCAAATCCAAGCGCAAAGCTACGGCGTCCAATGAATCACGGATACCGTTGAATACCGATCGCATCCCTGCATTGCGAAACGCAGACGCCAACCGCCCGAGGGCGGCAAGGGAATCCATATTCGTCCGGTTTCCCGGCAAAGCGGAAGGCTCCTCCCATGCCCTGCTTTTATTTTTCATGACGGCTCCAATGCTCCAAAAGCACGCCATATCTTTCCGACAGAAGATCCCAATGGTTCGGAACAGCCGCCTGTTTTCCCAATTCCCCCATACGTATCCTCTGCTGCGGATTCGCTCCAAGTGAAACCAATGCCGCCGCGAACGAGGCGACGTCCTGTGCGACAATGCCCGCTCCCGCCTGCACGACCTCGCGCATCTCGACCACATCAAAGCCCACAACTGGAACGCTGCAGGCCATGTATTCCAGCAACTTGACGCTGCTCCGTCCTTTCAGATCCAGCGTGCGCGGATAGACGCCGATATTAAAAGCCGATACAAACTCCATCAAGGCCACCCGGGGTTGATATCCGATCAGTCGCACCCAGGGGTGGCCGGCGGCGAAGTCGCTGACCTTTGGGCTCGGCCGGCCCACCAGCCACAGGACGAGTCGCGGATTCTCCTCGCGCGCTCCCATCATCGCATCCAGCAGATTATCCACCGCGTACATCTGCTCCACCGATCCGACCGGCAGTTCGGACGCAAAATCGAAATGCGGCTGATGCAATCCGACAACGACTTCATCCGGGTCCGGGGAATATTGCCGCCGGATGGCGCGCACGCGGTCCGGATCCACCCGCCCGATTGCGACACCCTGCGGTATGACCTCGATCGGGCTGCGAACACCCGCTTCCTGCAGATTCTTCCGGACAAGCTCGGTGGTGGTCACCACGGCGGCCACATTGGGAAGATTCAATGCGGAGATCTCTTCAACGGAAAAGACCGGATCGTCGAGATCACACACGACGCGGGCGCGCACCATTCGGATCTGGCGCCAGTCTGTGCAAAAGAGCAGCGGGTATCTCGTTCCCAACCAGCGGACCAAAAGCGGCAACCAAATCCTCCGCCGGATCCCCCGCAAAAGCCAAAAACGAGGCAGATGGACATAATAGCGATCGACGTTCGAAAGCCGCGGGATCAATTCCTCGTAGCGTTGATTATTGTGGGCGTAATGCCAGCCACCTGCCCAAGCAATCCGATTCTTCGCCCGATCCATCATCAGGTTCTCCCTCCGGACAGGAAGCCCCGCCAATCCAGCGGCTGCCCGTCGAGCATGTGTCCAAACGCTTCGAGCACGCGTTCCTCCGAGAACCGTTCGACCTGTCGCGCGCCGGCTTTCCTCCATGCATCGAGGCGCGCGGTGTCCAATAGCACATCGCTGCAAGCGGCGGCGAATGCGGCGACGTCTCCGGCCGGGATCACGCAGGCTTCCTGATCCGGCGCGACGATATCCCGCACGCCTCCGATATCGAACGCGATAAACGGGCAATCGGCTGCCATTGCTTCGAGCAGCACGCGCGGAAAACCTTCCTCCTCCGACGGCATGAGGTAGAGATCGGCCGCCCGAAAATACAGCGGTGCATCGCGATTCGGGATCCAGCCGCGAAAGTCGAACGCGCCGGCCAACGGTTGCTGCTCCATCCGACGGCGCAATTCCTCCAAATACGGACCTCCGCCGGCGACGAGAAAAGTTACCGGCTTCACCTTGCGAAGGACCATCGATGCGATGTCCGGAAGGTAATAGGCACCCTTACGGCGCGCCACGCGGTGCAAAAAAAGAACGACCTTCCGATTTGGATCCAGGTTTAATTTTTTCCGTGCTTCGGCGCGGGAAATGCCTTGGAATCGTTCCAGCTCAACAAAGTTCGGGAGCAAGCGGATTTTCTGTGCGGGAATGCGCGCATGTTTGACATAGTATTCCGCCACCCGTGGTGTTCCCGTCACAAGATAAGTGCACCACCGCACCGAAGTCTCGAGCAGCCAAAGATTGACAGCCTGCCGCAGCCGTTCCTCCCAGGTTGCATCTTTTGAAAGCGGGAATTCCCTATACAGGCTGCAATTCCAATAAAAAGCCCGTCCCCCGAATAGTCGGACGACGATCGCCGCAGCAATCGCTCCGGTGTATGAATAGTGGACATAGAAATCGCGTATGCCGCGCAACCGGGCGGCGAGAAAAACGAAAATTTCCTCCGTCAATCGGAAAATCGGAAAGCGGAGATGGAGCGGCCGCATCGGCAAATCCGATGGCAGCGTGCCGGAGGTCCTTTCCACAACCACCTCCAGCGGGATTCGGGTCTGCAATTTTTTCAGGAAATCGTAAAGGTAAAAGAAATGCTCGGACGAGTCCGTATCGTAGCGCGGAAGCAGATATAGCAACCGGGTTCTTTTTGTATCGATCATAACTTCCCGATCAATCCCATCGCCGCAACTTCGCGCCACTGTGAGACGACGGCGTCATACGACCGGCCCGGATCGAATTGATCGCGGATCCATTTCCGCGCGGCGGCACCCATCGTTGCGCGCCGTTCCGGGTCAGCCAGCAATTCCCGCGCGCGGGCAGCAAGCGCCGGGGCATCTTCGATCGGCGCGAGATAACCCGTCTTCCCGTCCCGGATAATATCCGTCGCGCCGGCCGTTGCCGTGGCGACGACGGGCAATCCGGCGGCGCCCGCCTCCACCATCACCCGCCCGAACCCCTCGTAAATCGACGGATAGAGAAAAACATCCGCCGCGGCGCATATTCCCGCCAAGTCCGTATGGGTCAGCTCGCCCATCCAGACCAGCGATTCTCCCACTTGCGCATCCCTCGCGGCGCGGTCCAAATCCTCCTGGGCGAGATCCTTCCGGCCGGCGACGACCAACCTTGCCCGGGGGAAGACTCGGCGGATTTCCGAAAACGCAGTGAAGAGAATCGGCAGACGTTTAAATCTTACCGGCCGCCCGGCCCATAATATCACCGGGGTCCCAGCGGGGAACGACAACCGATTTCGAGCTTTCGATTCGGCATCCGACAACCGTTTCTGTTCGAATTCTTCCAGATCGCACGGGACGGGAAGCACCCGCACCCGATCGGCGGGCAACTTGAGCCGGTCGATGTATATTTTCCGTTCGGCGGTGTTCACCACGCGCCACGCATCTGCCCGGGGAAGCAAGGAACGGGCCAGAAGGTGCAGCGCGCGGAAAGTCAACGGACGCTCCGCGATCCAATAGCGGTTGAACAGGAAACACGAGTGGTTCTGGATGAGCAGCGGCCGGCGCAGCGCGCGCCGCAACCAAAACCCCGTCAGCGCGGTTGCGAATGGGTCCTGCGTTACGATCAGGTCCGGCGGACGCTGCCGCGCCGCTTCCCGCGCCATTCCGTACGCCGCCCACAAGTACCGGCCGCGGCGGGCGCCGGTGCGGTGAACAGTCATCGCGCCGTAGTCCGTTAACCCTCGACGGGGCGTATCCACGATCAGATCGATATGCCCGCCCATCCGTCTGGCATACTCCAGGTGCCGGCGGACCGGTTCGCTTGCCGGATTCTCCAACCCCGAATCGCCAACGCCCAGCATGAGAAGGTTCATGGGCGCGATTTTCTTTCCGCTAAAACCGCCATTAGGGTGCCTTCCGTTTGCTCTACAAGAGTTTCCCATCGGAAACGAGAGTGCAGAGTCCGCCTTGCATTGTCGGCAACCACCGCGCGAAGAGCATCATCGGAAAGCAGCCGATCGACAGCCTCGGCCATCCGATCCATCTGCCGTGGAGGAACCACGAAGCCATTATTTCCATTTTCCATAACTTCATCCGTACCGCCGACGGAGGTGGCAACCACCGGAACTCCCGCAGCGTATGCCTCCAGCACGACGTGAGGCAATCCTTCGTAGTCACTATTGAGCACAAAGAGATCCGACGCCTGTAGATAGGCCATGACCTGTTGGCGTGAAACGTTACCGGTGAACACGACCCTGTCGGCCGCACCGCTCTGGGTCGCCAACGATTCCAGGTTCGATCGTTCAGGTCCGTCGCCGATTACCAGCAGCCGCAAATCGCTTCGGACGGAAAGCCATTCGATCAGCGCATCGATCCTTTTCCACGGCACGAGCCGCGCCACCGTGATCAGCGTTCGCCCCCGGAAGGGCGGCAGCGAAACCGGCGGCGGATCGGGAAAAACTTCCACGGCGTTATAGATCGTTTTAATTTTCGACGTGGGAATACCCCACGCCGAAATAATTCCCGCCAGATATCGGCTTGGCGCAATGATCAAATCTGCGCGCCCACTTACCATGGTGCGCAGCCATTTAATCATCTCCCAACGCAGCGGTTGACGGCGCGCCTGGAATTCCTCAACGGTTGGACTTTCCACCGCTTGATTTCGGGCGCGCTCCCAAGCCCAATCCCCGACCACTTTCATCACCAGCGGCTTTCCCGCAAGCCCCGCGGCAATCGCCGCTTCGATGAAAAGGCCGTTGGCGTAAATCAGATCGGCGGCGCCCGCCAATCCGCAAATGCTTTGGATGGTTTCGATCATCCGCGGGATACGCGGCATCCGGCGCCGGATGCGCCGCACCGGGAAGGGAAAAACGCCGCCGGCATTCGGGTCGTCCGCCAGCGCGACGACCTCGAGGGAATGCCCGCGCGCCACAAGCGCTTCCGCAATGCGCGGAACGTAGGAGGCCGGACCGCCGATATCCGGAGGGAAAATCCCGGCGGGAAGTACGATCCTCAGGCGGCGTTCGGAAGCGGTTACGGCGTTCGGGCGCATATCGCGTACCCCCGGCTTTCCCAGACCAAATCGTATCCTGCCCACAGGCACCCCACCGGGTGATGATCTCGATCCGTTCCGAGGAATTCCACAACCCGGTAATCGTTTCCCGGCGCAAGATCGGAGGCCACGGCATTCGGAGCTTTGTTGATATATCGAAGTCCAAAATCCAGCCAGCCCCAGGCCAGGGTAATGTCGCTTTCGCCGTGGAACCTCGTCACGCCGATCGATATCGGTATATCCGGATTTTTACGGGCTTGTTCCGCCAGCCATTGCATCGCCCGCATCTCGCCGCTCTCCCGTCCACCGTATCCGTAGCGCAAAATGGAATCCGCTTTTGCCAAAACCGATCGATACGGGAAGAACAGACCGACCGCAAGGATCCACACCCCAATCATTATCCCGCGGGACGGCTTTATCCAACGGATCAAACCCGCGACCGCCACGACGATGGCGATGCATTGCAGCGGCCAAAACCACCAGAAACGCCAGGAGCGTTCGATTTCGGAAAGCACAACTAAAAGAAATCCGCAACCGCCGATCGTCGCAGCCAGGACGCCCATTCCCTTCGGCGCATCCTCCCAACGCGAGGCAAGCAGCAAACCGATCCCCATGGAAATCCACAGGAGGATTCCATACGCGCTGATCTGCGCTAGCAGCAACCGCGCAGGCAGGTTCCAATCCGGATCCCCGACGAGCAGCGTGCCGATCACCGCCGGCCGCACGAGAAGGAAAATCAATGCAGTCCCCAGCGCGCACGCAAGCAGGATCTTCCAAGCCGGGATTGCGCGGACCCTGGTCCATCCGCTGGAAATTCTTTCCACTCCGCGGAATGCGCCAAACACCAGGACCCAGAATCCGGTCAGGTACACACCAAACAGCAAACCGGCCGGCCAAACCGGATTGTTGAAAAGGAAATATCCGGAATCGAAATTCCTGTCGGATTTATTCAGCAACGTGCAAAGCTGCAATTCAAACTGCGCCACTCTCCCCGTTCCGGGATAGATAACCCGATTCGGATCGCTCGTTCCGGTCCAGGGCATATAGACCATATCCCGAAAATCCAATTCTCCGGGCAGCGAAGCGTAGCAGTAGACCGGCGTCGACGGCTGCGCCTGCGCCACCGTTAAATCCCGGCGCAGGAGCATGATGCCGATGTCGGTGAATCCGCGTCCGGCCTCGAAACGCAGATACGGCCACCACACGACGACCAGCGCGGCCAGCGCCGCGGCAAAGCTGCGCCACGAAACCGGCCGACGATAGATAAGCGCAATCAAGGCCATCGCGATCAGCGCCGGGGCGATCGTGAAATAGACGTACATCCCGAGCCCTGCCAGGAGCAATGCGGCGGAGAATGCGTGTGGAGCGCGGTCGCGCACCCAGCGTAAAAGGAAATAGAGCATTCCCACGACGAAGAAGGGATGTCCGTTGGGCCAGAGGGTTGGTCCGGTGATCGGGAGGAGACCCGCCACCGCGACAACCGCCCAGGCCGCTCCACGGCCGAAAGAGCTCCGGACGATGAGAAAGAGAAATAGCAGTGTGCCGAAATGGAGCAGAACCGCGCCGGGAACTTCCGCCAGGCGCGGATCCGGCATGAGCAGTACGCCTGGAACCATCAGATACGAGGTGCCCGGCGGGCCCCAGCCTGAATAAGAAAGGCCCTGGCCGCGGTAGGGGATGACGCCGCTGCGGAGCAGATCGATCGCGTTGCCCTGATGGGCAAGGATATCCGGGCTGTCGAAGGGGGATTGATCCCGCCAGCCGGAATACATCAGCAGGCTGGCGGCGAGCGTAATCGCCACAATCCATCCAAGATCCGCAAGGTCAGCAAACGAGAATCGCTTGATCATGGAACCGTCATCCTCGTGCGAACAATTCAGGACGCATATCCGGCACCGGGTGATACCGCATTACGGGAGCGGGTATGGTCGAACCGTCACGCCCGCGGGGAGGCTGGCGGAGAATTGTTCCAGCGCCAAACGCAGTGCGTCCGCCCCCTCCGGCACGACGGCGTACCACGTCACGGTTGCGCCACCGCATACGATATTATCGTGAATAGTCCAGGCTGCCACCCGCACCCATTGCGCGGGAACCGCGGCTCTTCCCGTTGCCGGATTGTAATCAAACCAGGTGTCATAGATCACCGCGATGTGAACGCCCTCCGCCGATGTAAGGGCATCCAGCGTCCCCGCAACGTCCCGGTGCCACGACCCATCGAGCTCGGCCTGCATCGCCGACCGGGATGCCAAACCGGTAAGATCCATCAGATGAATATCGTCCAGGAAGTCGATCGCTCCGATATCGTTCGCCGCCACGCGTCCCTGCGGATAATACTGCCTCAGGAAGAGCCCCATCTGATATTGTTGCTGCCAGATGTTGCGGGAAGCCAGCGGCGTTTCCCATATCGCCCGAACCGCGGAACTGCCCAGGGGGAAGGCCACCAGAATGGCCGCGCACACCGCCGTCACCACCGAAGCCGCGTGATGCCGAAGCGCAGCCCAATCCATAGCGGGGATCCCAACGCATCCGATTGCCCAGATTCCAAGATTGTTCAAATACGCCTGGTAGCGGAAAAACCAATCCGAGGCAATCCCCAATGAATGCAGGACGGCAATCATTAAGAATAGGACGGCCGGCAGCAACCGGTCATCCCACAGGCCGCGAATGGGAACAGTCCGCGCGCGGAGGAGCAGCATCATCAGAACGATCACGGCGAGGGATTGCCACACCGGCAGCTGCAGCACGTTAATATTCGCGATCGGCTGGAACGGCCGCGCCAGAACGCCCCACAAGGCGGCGGGGCTGGTTACATCGATGCCGCTGTGCTTGACCAGCACCGAGTTGGGCAGGAAGGACCAGCCCTGAGCGAGCGAATAGATCCCATACAGGACGACCGGCAATGTGGCCGAGAGTCCGATCAGGATCGCCGTTTTCCATCGGCCGCGGAATACCAGCAGAAGGCAAACCGACGCAGCGATAAAACATCCTTCGTAGCGGATCGCCGACGCCAAAGCCGCCAACAGGCACAGCGGAAGTACTCGGCTGGGTTTTTCGGTCGCGAGATAATGCACCGCGGTGGCCGCAAACGCCACGGCCGCCAGCGCCTGCAGCATCGTTTCCATTCCGTTGAAGAGAATCGGCCAGAGGGGGAGGAAAAGCATCCAACCGATCAGCATCGCCAGCGCCCAGCCCGGACGGTTTTCGCGCTCCGTCCATTCCCGATAGAGAACGGTCATCAGGATCGCCGTCGCAGCCAGGGCAATGCCCAGCGGCAGAATCTCCCGCACGCCGAAGATTTTAAACGCCCCCACCAGAAGAATCGGCCAGAGGATGGAACTGGAAGAGGAGGAAAATTCATACGGCGTCACACCCCACACCCCGTTTTGCACGATGTGTTTGGCGATGGCCATATGAATGTATGCATCGTCCAGATTATAGATAAATCGTCCGCCGGTTTCGCGCAGGATCAAGAGGTATACAAGCGCCGCCCCGGCGGCCGCAATCCCAAAGGCCGCGAGTAGAGGGAAATGACGCTGCAAAAAAACCGGGCGCGCTTTCACGGACCATCACCATCTGCAGGCATGGGAAGAATTTCATCCACGGGAAGATTCCCCATGAACGATTCAGTGCAGGAAGTGATTACGGGATCGTCCTGGACGGCGAAGATTTCCACCGGCTGGCAAAGGGGACAATTCATCAACCCCCACCCTCCAATTCGTTTCCAGATCGTCGCAGCCGGAATCTGAGTGACCGGTTGAAAGATCAAAGCCACCGATACCGAATGCCGTTCGGCTTCCGCCTGCATCCATTCCGCCGTAATGTTCCCAACCCGCCGAATCCGGAAGGCGCTGAGCGAAACGAAGCCGCTCAAATCCACAACCGGCCGGCCGGTGAGGAAGGCGACCGTCCCCGGCGCGTCGGTCGCCACCGGATCGGAAGCGCACTGCGCAGCCCAGCGCGCCGCGGATTGATAGATTCCCTTTTCCACATTCATTGCGTCCGCGAAGAGGAACATGCCCTGCACGCCGCGACTGAGCAGCGGAAAGCCCAACAATATGGCAAGCACGCCGCCAGCAACCAGGGTTGCGACGTTCTTCCGAAAAGACTGCCAATCCTCCGGCAGGATTTTTCCCAGCGCGGGCAGGATCGCCCAGCCACTAATCAGGATCAACCACGCGTCGTAACGGATCTCCCGGTCCCCAATCAGGGTGAGATGGGCAATCACCGCCAGCAGGGCGAGCGCCGGCGCGTAGAATGCACGCTCGCGGGCGGAGGAAAGCCGGCCGGTCAGACCCAGCCAGGCGGGGAGCAAGGTGACCAGAAGCACGACGGATCGCATATCCGGTCGTACACCAAGCACATCCACCGACCGGAAAAGAATGGACGGCCATTGCGAGAGATCCGCGGGGATCAATTCTGCGCGCCGCAAATAGACCGAGGCCGGGATGGGCAGCCAACCCGCACGCCAGGAGATCAATCCATAAATCGCGAGCGGAACGGCTGCGGCGATCGGGACAACCAGCCCGGCGCGGAAATCCCGCCGCAGAAGAAGCAGGAGCGTGGCCAGTATAACCAGCAGCATCCCTTCGTAGCGGGTGGACGCCAAGAGAACGGCAATCACGGCCAAAGGAAGAATTCCGGTCCGGCTGCTCTCCTCCATGCGGCGCGCCCACAATTCAAGGAAGATCAGCAGCAAGAGTAGGAAAAGCACCTGCTCCATTCCCGATGCAGAAAGCACCCCGAGCGGCAAAGCGACGATCAACAGGACGAGCAACGCAGCCTGGGCCGCCGCAGACGTGATCCACTCGCGCACGACCCGGTAGGCTAGGACGATCAGGAGAACTGACAGGACCGCGTTGATCGCCCACGGCCAAAGCGTGGAAGCCCCGAGCAAAAAGAAAAACGGCGCAAGCACCACCGGCCAAAGCAGCGTGCCAAACGCGGAGGTGAATTCCCCCGGGTTGATCGCCCAGGAAAAATGGGCAGCCAGATTTTTTGCAACCATCAAACGCTGATACGCGGGCTCCTCGGGGAGAATCAATTGGCCGGAAGAGATCTGCCCGACGAAGGAGATCAACAGGAGGACAAGGAACAGAGCGAGCGCCGTCCACAGGGGCCAATCGGAATGCAGCCGCGACGCTTTCGGTTGGTTCGGTTTATCCGCCATTCCCATCCTCCGCAAAACCACCGCCCGTGATCCGCTGGTATTTCACCCGCGCCGGAAGCACTTCCCGGAACGCGTCCAATTCCGCCCGCAGCGAGTCGGCTTGCGCGGCGGACGGCGCATAAAACGACACCGTGTCCCCGCCGCAGACGTAACAGTCGGTGTAGTGCCATTCCCCCGCCTTAACCCAACCCTTCGGCAGCCCGCCGTAGCGATCGAACCAGTAATCGTAGACGATCATAACCTGCGCGCCGCTTTCCCGGGTCAGACGGTCGATGAGCGCGGTGTCGTACGTTCCGCCGAGTTTCGCGCGCGCCACGTCCATCGAGGCCAGCCCATACAGATCGAGCAGGGAAAAATCGTTGTAGTACGAAACCGCGCCGATGTCGTTGGCCGCGACCGGTCCCTCCGGATAGTAGCGGTTCAGGAAGCGCGCCATCTGATATTGCATCTCATAAATATTCCGCGCCGCCAGCGGCGTATCCAGGATCGCGCCTGACGCCCGGGCGCAAAGTGGATACGCGAGGAAAACCGCCAGGGCGCTGATTGCCAGTCGGGCTGCGCCGGAGGCGGGCCACCGCCATCGTAATCCACCCGCAGGCCAGGTCATTTCGATTGTGATGATTCCAAGCATCAACAGATAGGCCGCGTGGCGGTAAAACCACTCCATATCGATCAGAGTCCCATGGGCGAAAACCACCATCAGGAAAAACGCGCCTGGCGCCAGGCGCCGGAAGAGATCCCGGCGCGGCACCTCGCGCACGGTTGCCAGCCAGGAGAGCAGCAACAGCACAACCAGCGAGAGGATGTAATCGCGCCCGGAAAGATAACGGAACGGCCGCGTGAGAGTCTGGATCGGCGATTCGGGAATGATGTCGGTGAAGGGCGCGCTTTTGATCAGCACTGAATTTGGAATGGGATACCAGCCGTGCGCAAGCGATATCGCCGCCATGCCCGCTACGGGGAGCGCCGCACCAACGACCACCGCTGCGCACAGCTTCCATTGTTTCTTCCAAGCCAATAGCATCACGGCCGCTCCGGCGAGGAACAGCCCTTCGTAGCGGACGAGCGTCAGACCGCAGGCGAGAATGGGAAGCCAGAGATCCCATGATCCGCCCGGCTCCCGGTTCAAAACGAAGAACAACCGCTCGGTGAAGACGACGAAAACGAGAATCTGGAGCATGTGCTCCATCCCGTCGAAGGAAATTGCGGTCATCGGAATGCAAAGTACAAGCGCAAGTAACACTGCTGCGCAGACCAGATCTCCCCGCCCGCGTCCGCGCAGGAAGCGGTAGACAACGGCCAGCACCGCCAATGATAGCAATAAATTCAAAAGGATCGGGCTCCATTCATTGACCCCGAACAGCACATAGGTGAAGGCGATCACCAGCGGCCAAATGATCGAACTTGCGCAGGAGGTAAATCCAAACGGCGTCACGCCCCACACCCCGTGCAGGACGAGATTTTTGGCAATGGCCATGTGAATGTACACATCGTCCGACGCGTACACCATACGTCCGCCGGTGTTCGCGAGGATTTGCGCCAGGGTGACCGCAAACAGGGCCAGCCAGACAACTTCAGCCAAAAGGAAAGGCCAGTGCCTGCGCAGGAACGGCGGCCTAGATTGCATCCGATCCTCGCTGCCTCCAGGCATCGATCGCTATGCGGATCATCCGCGCCGCCTCCAGCGGCGAGCCTTCCATCCAGGCGGCCCGCGCCAGCCAGGCCACACCCCGGCGTGCGTCGCCGCCTTGAAAATAGAGTCGCGCCTGGCGGAAATACACCGAGCGCGCCAACGCCCGGCGGCGCAACGCCCGGACCGCGGGAGGAAGATCGGAACGGGCGAAATATCTGTCGAGCACGATCCGGTATTCCTCGCCGAACCGGCCGCCCTGTTGAATGGTCTTGGCGGCTTCCCACACGCGTGAGGAAGCCACAAGGTGCGGGATGTATGCGCCGCCGTCGGGAAACGCGGTCCAGACGCGCAGGAAATAATCGAAGTCAAGCGCGAAGTGTAGCGCTTCATCCAAGCCGCCCAGCGAATCATACGTGCGCCGGGGGATGAAAACTCCGGGCTGGCCCATGTTCTTTCCCAGGAGCAGCGACCGGAGACCGAAGCCCGCCATTTTTTTCCCTCCGACCGCCCCGCCCCGCGCGTCGATCTCGCGCACGTCGCCGTAGAGAAGGGCCGCGCGAGGCTGCGATACATACGTCCCGGCAACAAAATCCAACGCTCCGACTTCCAGACGGTCGTCGGAGTTGAGCCACCCCAGGATGTCTCCCTTGGCGCGCGCCCAGCCCTTATTCACCGCGTGCGCCTGTCCCCGGTCCGTCTCGCTGACCCAATACTCCAGCCGCCGTTCGTGCCGCCGCAGGATCTCCCGGCTGCCGTCGCGCGAACCGCCGTCGATGACAATGATTTCCCGTCGCGGATAGGCCTGATCCAGCACCGACCCGAGGCATTCCTCAAGGTATAGCGCCTGGTTGAAGGACGGTACCACAATGGAAATCAACGGGATGGAATTCATGGATATCCCGGTCGAATTATACCGAAGGGAGGGGGCGGATCATCTCCCCCCCTTTCCGGCAGCCGGGAGCGATGAAAACGCTATTTCGAAGGCTTTTTAAGGAAGAGTTCGATACACTGAGATTACAAGGCGCATCCAGTCGAGGAAATTCCCGACCTGACGCTCAAAATCGAATTGTTCCAAGGTCCGGGACCGCCCGTAATCGCCCATCTCTCCGCATGCACTCGGATCGGAGATCAGCTTCCCCAAGCGCTCGGCCATCGCCAGTGTATCGCCTGGTGGGACGAGGAACCCGCTATTGCCATCCTCGACCTGCTCCGGGATCCCTCCGATGTTGGTCGCGACGACCGGCAGTCCGCTTGCCATCGCTTCCAGCACCGAGAACGGAGCGGTATCGGCGCGGCTCGGATGGAAGTAAATATCCGCCGCCTGATAATACAGGGGCATCCGGGCGGGGTCCTTCACATGGCCGGCGAAGACCACGCGCGCCTTTCCGTAAACGAACGTCTCTCCCTCGTCCCCGACGCAGAGGAAATCCGTCGGCGGGAAGTTCCGGCTCCAACCAATGCGCTCGGCCGTTTCGAGAACCCAGGTGTATCCCTTCCAGGGATTGATGCGCAGGTAATTTCCGGAGATCATGATGATGCGCCGGTCCGGATCAAGCCCCAGCGCGATACGCGCCGCCCGGCGGTCGCCCGGCCGGAAGAGCGCTGTGTCTACGCCGTTGTCGATCAGCCGTGCGCCGGCCAGGGGAATTCGCGCCTCCGTGAACATCTCCAGCAGCCAGCGCGACGGCGACGCTAGGTACAGCCGGCTGTGCGCGTAGATCGCCCGCTTGCGGCGTAAATTCCATGCGGTTGCGTCGCGGCGGATGGAAGGGTAGATCACGAGGTCCGGACACTGGCCGCATCCGATGCGCCAGCGCGGGCAATTGATCGGATGGCCGCAGTGACCGGTGAGGAGCCAGGGATCCTGCGGGAAGAGGATCACCGGTACGGATTGACTCAGTTGCGGGACAAATCCCAGGTCGAAGAATCCTTCGCGGCGGTTCCAGCGCGCGTGCAAATTATGCAGCAGCACAACATCCGGTTGTTCGGGGACGAGCGAAAGCAGCCGGCGGGAACCTGGCTGGGTGTAATCTTCATGACCCCGCCATAGGTCCCATGTGACTTGCGGGAACGCCAGTGCTTCGAAAATCGGAAACAACCGGCTTTGCCCTCGGCCGCGGGTTATTGAGAGCAGCTTACGGTAAAGCTCCTGGATCATCCTTGCGTGCGGTGTTTCTTCCCACCGGTTGGGAATAACGTAAAGATCCTCTCCGGCGCTCGGAACTCCACGGCCGGCAAACAGCATCGATCGATGCCCCAACCGTTGGAATGCCCGGTGCATGCGAATCGAAATCTGCTCGCCGCCCCCGCCCTCGGCCGAACCGGTCACCTGCAAAATGCGAAGCTGCTCCGGTTTCGATTCCATTTTTAATTTAGAGAATCCATTCGCTATCGACGATCCATTGCGAACCACGTCCCTCCTGGCGGATGGTGCGCACCGGGTATGCCAGGCCGGTTGAGGGATGCAGCCGCCGCGGCAGCAGCCGCGCGATTCGCCGCGCGGTCCGTTCGACCCCGGAAGGGGCGACAAAGTAAAATTTCAAGAGGCCTGCCTCTCCGGAGCGTCAGATGATCCACGCCCGGTCGATGGCGTATGGCCCGTCCCCCGATCCCTTCACGATGTGGGAGACGGGATACGCCAGGCCGGTCAGCGGCTGCATCCTGCGGGGCAAGAGGCGCGCAATCCGGCGCGCAAAGGATTCCAACCGCGAGGGAGGCCGGTGCGAATATTTGGCCAAGACCCGCCGGCAGACTTCCATATAGGGTTTGAATTCTCTGGACGAAAAGGAATCGGGCTGGATGCGGAAGATGCCCAGCGGAACGGCGAGCGTGTACAGCTCGGCTTGTTCAAAAAAGCGCGACCACAGCTCGAAATCGCCGGCCACGCGCAATCCGGTGTCCACCCGTGCGCCGGCTTTTTCCCAAAGCCCGCGCCGCCAGAAGGTGGATTCCTGTTGGATCATGCACGAGTAAAAGCGGGGATTGAACGGCGCGTTCCGCCCGCGGTAAAACGCTTCGGCGTGAAACCCCTCCACGTGCCGGGCACCCAGGACCAGCCCCTCGGCGTTCATGATCATTGGATACATGCTGGTAATCCATTGCACTTCGGGGAATTGCCGGAACACGGCGGCCACAACCTGCAGCGCCCAGGGAGTCAGCCGGTCGTCGGAATTCAGCCACCCCATGATTTCCCCGGTGGAGCGATAGAAGCCGTCCTGGACGGCATCCATGTGCCCGCCGTCGGTGTGGCTGCGCCAGTAGGCCAGGTGGTCAGCATGGCGGCGGATAATTTTTTTGCTTTCGTCGGTCGACCCGCCGTCCATGACGAAGTATTCCAAATTCGGATACTCTTGACCCAGCACCGACCGGATGCAGTCTTCCAGGAACCGTCCTTGTTGAAATGAAGGCGTCACCAGGGAAATTTTCGGCAGAATCGTTCCGGTTTTTTTCCGAGCCATAGAGTGGAATAATCCTCAGCCGCAAATGAAAACCATTATCCATACCACCGGGCGAGCATCCGCCGTAATTTTTCCGGATCAACCCGGAGATCGATCCTCCAGCGGCCGGGCATCTTTTCGACGAGATCCGCGGCGTTGTGTTCGCCCAGGATATATCCGTACGTATGGCCCGCCGCGGCGCACAGGGAATAATAGCAACTGTTGGCATATTGCGGGAGGGGTGACATAAACTCCACCACGTTGACTCCCGGTTGGGAAAACAGTAAGTTCGCCAATCCCGCGCCGTGGATCGAAACCACGCAGTCCGCTCCGGAAAACAATTTCATCTGCTCCGTAAGCGACAACCCCTGGGTTTCGTGGAATTCGAATTTATATTTTTCAAGGATGGGCAGGAGTTCCGCCTCGTTCGCCACCCGGCGATAGCCCGCTTTTTCACGCCGCAGGTAGATCCGTCGCCGGCGCGCTGCAGGTTTCGGAAGCCCGATCCGCCGGCGCAGCCAGTCCGCGGCCCACGGTCGCATCATGCCGGAGTATCCGAGCAGCGACGGCAGAAGCAAACTCTCCACCTGCCAATAATCGTCTCCGAACGGCTCCTGGCGGTCGGCGGTAACGCCCAGGCGCTCCAGGGACTCCCGCTGCCAATCTTCCATTTCTTCTGGAACGATCACCTGGTAATAACGGATCCCTGCGGCTTCCGCGACGGCCAACCGCGGCACCGTATCGGCCCACCAGTGAAAGTAATTCGGCTTGGCCGACACCGGAGAAAGCAGGGTGAGCATGGCGCCCGTCTTTTCCTGCCGCGGGGGAAATCTTAGGCGGGAAAAAATCGACCATTGTGAGGGCGGCACTCCCCAGGCAAAGGAGAACTCCTCCAGTACCCGGCGATCGGGCGTCAATATAGTTCCTTCATACCCGATGATCCGCCCGTTGCGAATCTGCGCCAGATATAGCGGCGGATAACGGTAGAACTGCCCCCCGCGATACACCGGATGGACGGTTCCGTCGAGATTGAGCGGCGGAGCGATCTCCACCAGCTCCATGTCGCGCACCGGGATGTACCAGCGATCCCATCCCTTCTCCATCCAAGGCAGGCGGGTTTCGCGGGCGTCGCACCATGCGCGGAAATCCGGGATCCTGCCGCGCGGAACCACGGTGCCGGGAAGTGCCCGCCGTACGGATGCCAGGACCGCTTTCGCCCTATTCATTTCCCATCCTTTCGGTTCGCGGATCCACGGCTTCCATTCCTCCGTCGGAAAGAATCATCAGACCATTCAGGATTTGCCGCCCGAAATCGTTCGGAACCGAAGCGGCCACGTCAGCATTCTCGTCAGACGGTCCGGAACGCCCATCCTGTGCAGCGACCGTTCCATGCGCATCCTCAGCGGCATAACCGGGCGGCGGCGCAGATCCACCGGGATCTTTTCCCGCCGGCACAAGGCCACCGCACCTCTTTCCCAATACCCGCGGACGACGGCCATCGTTTACTACTTCCGCGGAAGCGCAACCCCCGCCCTGATCCTGAGAGATAAAGATCCTGGTTTCATGGAACGCTCGGGCTCCGGGCACTAGCTTGAACCAATCCATTGATCGGCCATCATCCGGGCCGCATTCTCTCATGAGTCGTTCTTTCGATCATATCAGGATATGCATGGAGCGCATCTGCCTCCCTCGGAGGTTTAGCCCCGGCGCGTTTTTTCATTCCTTCCGGATCCATCGCCGGAGCCATTGTTTGACGGGATGCTTCACGTTGGCATTAAAGCTTCTTCGCCACTGGCTGTACCGGGTCATCACTTTGCGCCGCTTGAAATCCAATCGGATTCCGTATTGTTCGCACATCGCCACGGCGCCCGGCTCCCACATCCCCTTCCGGATCGCCGTAGTGTAATAATCCAGGGGATATCCGACGTTTTCGCGCAGCGAGAGGAACGCCTCGTCCCGCTGGCTGGATCGCGCGGACCCATACCTTTCAAATTCCCATGGATCTTCCCCCGCCTTCAGCACGTGTTGCAGGACCTCCTTCTTCCACCAAGCGGCCTGATTGGCGCTGCGATACGGAGATCCCTTGTGGATTTCGCCCAGCAACGGGTTATCCGCGCACGGCGCATCGGGCGGCGGAATGGGCACAAAGCGCAGATAGCCCGCGTCTCGGTGCCGAGCATATTGGATTAGCGCGACCACAGTTTGCTCCTGCACGGGGGCGGAGAGGAAATAATCCTCCATGCATACGATCACGTTTCGGGAAGGAATGCGGCTGACCGCCCATAGGAAACCCGTCGACCAATCCGTCTTTGGATCTTCGATATGCAGCATGCAGACCCGGCCGTCCGGGTAGGTAAGGTGATTGGAGGCCAGATACACAGGGAACGGGCAAGCCGGCCAGAAACGGAAGAAGAAAAAGAAAAAGGGCTCCCAGGCGTCGGAATAGGAATCGCAGGAAAGGACGAGCAGGGAAGTATCTTCCAACGTGTTGGATTCGCCGCTTCCATTGCACATGATCTTTCCCTTCTGGCGACTCCGGCATCCTCTTTCGGAGAACTCACCCGGCGCTACCGCAAAGTTCGCAGAACTTCCTCTAGGAGTGCAGTTTTGGCAGCCATCACTTCAACAGCGACATCATCCGTAAGGTTTCGATCAAACGCTCCGGCGCCACCCGGTAATTGTCCATATTGTTGAAATCTTTCGAGATATCATCCGGCGTGGTGGTCCCGATGAGATAGAAATATTCCTGATCTAGGACGTGAGCCAGCATGCAAAATACGGGAACGACGTACCGTTCTGGAAAAAGCTCCAGCACGCGGATGCGGCGCGGGGCGAAGAGAATATTGGTCACTCCCGCGCCGTGCGGCGCCGCGATGACGCCCGCCTGAGAGTAGAGCTTCATCTGCTCATGGAAGGAAAGGTCTTCCAGTTCCAAGTATTCAAATCCCGCCTTTTTCAGAATGGGGAGCAATTCCTCTTCGTTGAGCAGATGCCTTCCCCGTGCGCGGTTACGCCCGATCCAAAACCGCCGTTTGCCCGGAGGCTTGCCTTCAATGCCCAGCCGGTTACGCAGCCAGTGAAATCCCCATGGTCGCATGAATCCAGGAGGCGCCAGGAAGGAGGGCACCAGCAGGTGCTCTACTTCCCAATGCCCGGACCGCAGCCCGGCACATCGTTCCGCTCCGTATCCCAAAGCCTCCATCGGATCGAGAAATCGCGGCTGCAGATCCGGGATAATGAAATTGGTGTGTTTGGCAAGCCCGGCCTCTTCTAAAACCGCAAGCCGGAGCAACCCGTCCGTCAGCCAATGGTGGGTGTTGCGGCTTGAAGCCGGTGCCACCAGGGTCGCCCAGACGCCATCGCGATATTCCATCCGCGGGAGCCCGGGTTGCTGAAATACCCCGGATTTCCAAATGGATTCACCCCACTGGTGGGTAAATTCGTCGAAGATATAATCTTCGGGGGAAATCACAAATCCCTGGGAAGTCGCCACACGCCCGCGCCGGATACAAGTCACGGACAATTCGGGGAACCGGAAGAAACGCTGATCGTAAAAGACCGGGTGAACGGATTTTTCAATGGTGCGCGGTAGTTCTCCAATATAGAGTTCGCTCTCCCGGACCTTCACCTGCCAATGGCGGGATCCTCGTTCCGCCCACGGTCTGACTTTTTCCGTGACCCGGATCCATTCCCCTGCATCCCAAATCACGCCCCGGGGGACGCCGCCGTGACGCGAGGAAACACCCAATCCACGCAGAATCAACGCGGCCGCCCGCAAATACACCGGCCGGAGGCGTTGATACCAAAAGGAGGCAACAGCCTGCTTCAATCCTCATCCCTTTCTCGATATATTGTAACTGCTATTCCGAAAGATCGCCGAATGGACCGACGGCGCGTAAAGTTTGGATCCTTTTTCTATTTCCTACGGATATTTTTTCCATATCTTTTTTTCGCGGATATCGCGGACCATTCGGAGTTCGGGGGTAGGCTCACCGATATATATCGAACACTTATCCCTTCCGCGCCGGCCCTCGCGCCCGCCCTCGCGTCCGCCCTCGCGTAGCGGGGGCACCGGGAGAAGCGGGTGTAATCCGTCTTTTCCGCGAAATCCGTGTGCCGGATCTTCCCGGCTGAGCAGTTCCCTTTTTCGCACAGATGCAAATCAGCAAAGGATAGTCGGGGTCGCGTTCGGAGAGCGCCGAGGCGGGTATTTCCTCCACGGCCAGGCCGTACAGGTAAGCGACCGACAGGCGCACATTGCCGAAGACCTCGATCTCCACATCCTCCGGCGAAAACGCTTCGGCAAATAATCGCTGGACTGCCTCGGGGGTCATTCGCCAGAAATCGCCCCAGCGCTCAGCGTCGAAGCGGCTGATCGGGGTTATCCCTGGAATCGTCACCAGCGCGACGCCGCCGGGCTTCAGCAACCGGTAGATATTTTTCACCGCCGAATGCACGTCGTAAATCACGTGCAGGGTTTGGGTCAGGACCAGGCAATCGTAGACGCCCCGCGGGAGACCCTTCCCGGTCGCCAGATCGCCGATGATTGTGGCTTCCGGATTCCCCGAGGTCACATGCAATACGTCCGACTGCGCGACGCGCTCCCCCCCGTAAGTTTGCGTGTACCCGCGGTCGCCCACTTCCAACACCCGGCCGCGGATATATTCCGCGTTGCGTTCCAGGAATCGGACGATGAAATACCGGTCAATGGGTGTTCCCCGGTCAAACGCAAAATGCCGGCTGGCGGGATTGGCGGGCAACGGCAGAACCCCCGCCGGCCAGAATCGCCAGCGGTTGATCGCCCGATGGAAAGAGAGAAGTCCATTCCACAACCGTCCTTTTTTACCCAACACACCGACCTCCAGGTAGCTATCTTTCAATCAAGCGGATGTTCCGCCTGTCTCAATTATTGTGATCCAATTAATCGGGCGCGGTTCGCTCATCCGGCGAAAATCACCCGGTATCAACCCACACCGCAGAGAAACTCACGGAATTTGATAGATCGAATAATGGCCGATCGTGGCAACCGGCGACGCTCCCTTTAAGGAATCCGGCAAACCCACCTTAACGTCCACAACCTCCCAAACGGTTCCAGCCGACCCCGAGGCAATCCCCCCCACATTATGAACTCCGAATGGGTAAAGAAGCAGATAATCAAACCAATCGCTGAAATGGTTTTCCGGATGGAGGGGGTTTATCGGTGAGTTGGAATCCGCCAACCAATACTCCACCCGTAAGGAATCCACTCCTTCGGTTTTAGCCTCTCCGGATAAAAACTCTGCGACCTTCCACTGGTCGGAATCGTTGCCTGCATAGCCGTTGGCTAATCCATTGGAAATATGTTCCACATCAAATGGGATCGGCAGCAAGGCTACACCCAAGGCAACGACCAGGATCCAAAATGCCAGACGGACGCGGTGGAATATCTCCGCTAACCAGCGGAGGAACAGAACCATTACAAGGACTTGCAGCGGCCACATATACCAGAAGCGCTCCGGCCTTCCGGGCTCCGCCAAGATCAATAGTATTATCCAGGGCAGGCTAAACGCAATGAAAAGAATTACGTTGTCCGGATTGGAATCCGGTACATATATGGAGAGATACAATCCCAAGCAGATGGCTAGCCAAATCCACGGCATATATTCCCGGAATTGAATGACGGTCAGGAAAATATTATGGTCGATAGATTTATCCGCCGCAAATTGTTCCAAGATAGCCGGGGTTGCCAACAGATAGAAAACAAGCGCTCCCCCCGCCGCCAGAGCTAAAGGAATCCATTTCCTTCTCTTAGCGACGGCGTCGATAACCCGTTGCATGGGGCTCCACGCTCGCACAACAACCCAACCAAACGTCATCCAACCGGTCATAAAAACCCACCAAAGGATCGAGTCAAAATATCTGTTGGCACCAAGCAGGAACAAATCCCCATCGAAGTTCCTGTCGATGTTCAAAAGGATCCTGCACGACTTGTAGGCCGCTTGATTTTTCCAGCCGGGAAGCGGATAGACCACTCGCTTCTGGATTTCCGATCCTCCGATATACGGGAGATACACACCGTTCGGTACGTCGTTTTCCCCTGGTTCCGTCGCGTAACAGTAGATGGGGGAGGTGGAGGTGTTTTTCCATACAGAATTTTCGGGACGCATTAGGAGCAATGACGCCAGGTCCACGAACCCGCGGGTGTATTCATACCTCAGGTATGGAAACCATACGAGTAAACCAAACAATCCCGAGACGAGCAGGCTCTTCCAACTCAATGGCGGCCGATAGATCAGCCATAGAACGGGAATGACAAAAAGGAACGGAATGATCGCCAAGTCGACATACAATCCATAGGCAAGGATCGCTATTACCACCCCGAGCGCCCAAGCGGCGCGCCGTTTAATCCAAAGCAGTAGAAAGTAGAGCGATGCCAGAATGAAAATTGGATGGCCGATGGGCCAAATCCCCATGAATCCTAAACGGCTCAGGCCAAATACAACCGTTGCCGAAAGAGCAACCACCCGTCCGGCAACTTCCCGAGTCACCAAATACAGGAAGATCAGAGTGCCGAATACCAGGATCATATTGCCCGCCAGGTTTTGCAGCCGAGGATCCGGAGTCAGCAAGATCCCCGGGATTAGTAAATAGAACGTACCAGGGGGATTGTCGGAGGAGTAACTTGATAATTCACCTTTTTCAAGGATCCTTCCCGTGGAAAGGAAATCTTGTACTCCCTGGTAATAAGGAAACATATCTACATTGGCCAACTCCCAGCTTTTCCATCCCTGGTAACGCACAAGCATTGTCACGGTACCCGCTGCGAAGATAATAAGCAGGTCTATCCAGATTGTGGATTTAATTTTTGATAACATTCTCACCTCTGTGTCTACAACCATTCTTTGGCCTAACTGTATTCAAATCCGGGTATCTTCTCGATCAGGACGGGATTCCGGACTTGATTTTTCAAAGGGAAAAAACTTAGCCCGCAACTTCCTCCCGGTCGCTATTATCACATGCTTCTTGGAAGCAAAATGCGAATCCAACGAGCTTCCCGCTGGAAGGCGGGATACCGCCAGATCCGCCGCAGTACGGCCCAGCGCCAGGCAAACGGGTTTTGCCGCCGGCCCTGCATCACCTCCGCCAGGATGAGTCGGAACACCTGCCGGCAGGCCAGCGATTCCGGTTGCCGGCGGATTTTTTCCGGCAGGGCCTCGAGGTACTGCAGGAGCCAGCACCAGAAGTCCATCTCGTTCCTGTGGTACGCCTCCGGATCGCTGAACATGCGCGCCACGGAGGATTGACCGTGCTGCCGGTAGCGGGCCACAAACGCCGAATCAGCATAGACCGGAAAATGAACGCTGAGTTTAACCCATACCGCCAGATCGGTCCGCACTTTGCGGAACCGTTCTTCAAACCCGCCCACTTCCATCAAGGCGGAACAGCGGATCAGGGTGGCGGTGGGGCAGGGATAAATATCCGCGTTTCGCAGGAATTCCACCGTCAATTCCGGCGGGGGGTACGTTCGGGCTTCCAGGGGAGCGAACGCCTGATCCCATCCGGCTCCTTCGTCGGGGTTCTCGAAAAAATAATGGACCCGCGCAAAGGTCATCGCCGCGTCGGGATATTCGGTGAGCAGATTCCTCTGGCGTTCCAATTTTTCCGGCAGCCAGATATCGTCGGCGTCCAGGAAAGCAATGAACTCTCCCCGGGCAGCCTGGAGTCCGCGATTGCGGGCGGCGCTCGCTCCGTGGGAGGAGGAAGCGGAAGACGTGAGAACCCGGACCCGCTCAGGATCGCGTTGAACGTACTCGAACGCGAGTTCGAGACTCCCGTCATCCGACCCGTCGTCGACCAGGATAATTTCCCAATCGAGCACTGTCTGGGCGTACACCGATTCGATTGCGTCGGGTAAAAAGCGGCGCATGTTCAGAACGGGAATGATGACGCTGATATCCGGGGTCGCCATGGGTGGATCAGGGGATCAACTCGTAAATTTTGCGCGAACCGTCCCGGCTGGTATATTCCCATTGAAGGGCTTTTTCCGCGACGGGAACGAACTCCGGAGCGAACGTCTGCAGATCGAGATCCACGACCAGGAAACGACAACCGGATCCTTCCATGGCCGTGCGCAATGCGCCCGGATCGCTTACCTCATAAAAGAGCTGCCAGTTTCCATATACCGAATGATTAGAATAAATGGCGTCGGTGGCATTGAACGCGATGACGCATTCGCCGTGTGGAACCTGGCTGGAGAGTTCGGAAAGCCAGCCTTGATACCGGTTCTCTGCCTGCCGCACGGCATTCCATCCGCGGAACTGCCCCGCCATGAACGCCAGCTGCGAACCGATCATCGCCGCCGAGACCAACAGCCAGACGGTCAACAGTGAAGCCTGTTCCGTTTTCAGTAAGGCTCGGAAATTCGCGATCACCGTCAGGGAACCGGTGACGACCAGGGTAAGCAGGACCGGAAGGAGCATGCCGAAGAAACCCGGTCGATACGACGCCAGCGCATACCCCAGAAGCGGCACGCACCATAACAGCGCCAGGCCCAGAACGGCGCGGTGGGATTGCTTCCATAACGCCACCGCGCCGCCGGCGGCGAGAAAAAGAAACATCGCTCCGCCCAGAATGCTGTACGCGTCGTAGAACATGCGCACCGCATTGGCCGCCACCAGCGGCAATCTTCGGAGGAATGCCCGCGGATTCCGGGCGATCGCCCGCAGGACGCTGTTGCCGTTTTCGGCTTCCGTTCCATATACATCGGATGCGCTCGGGGTCGGCACGACTTCATAATGGTCGGTGTACAGGAAGTTGTGCCCCTGCTCGAACGCCAGATAACTGCGCTGTCCGATTTGCGGATCCCAACTTCCGGCGGAGGCGGCGTAGATCAGAACGTAAACCACCACCGGCAGGGCAAAGCTTCCCGCGAAGATCACCGCCCCTCGCACCGCCGCCCGATTCCGTCCATGGAAAAAAAACAGGACGGGAATCAGGAGAACTCCCAATAGCAATCCGTCCAGACGCGCCAAAGCCGCCAGCCCCAGCAGCAAACCGGCTCCGATCCAGAGGCGGGCGCGCGCCGGCTTCCCGGATTGTCTTTCCACAATCCACCCGGTGATGAGAACGGCGAAACTCAGGCCGGCCAGCGCGGCGTAGAGGGAATCCGCCGTGACCATGAGGATCGTCGAGAGAGGCCGCATCACCCCCGTGACGGCCATCGCCGCCCATCCGGCCCGCTTGCCGCCGACGGCTTTCCCGGCCAATCCCGCCGCGGCCATGATGCCGATGAGCAGGAGCACCCTTCGGAAAATGGAGACGTAGCCCAGCAGCATGTGGTCGTGGGGGAAGAAGAGGTAAATCGCGCCGTTGAGGATTCCGGAGAGTGGTCCGCTTCCCAGAGGCAGCCAGGTTCCGTGCTCCACCAGGCGCACGCCGTCGAAGAGGTATCCACTGTCGTCCAGGCTTGGGAACATCGTGCCCAGGACGGGCAGTTGGCACAGAAGCCCGAAACCGAAAAGGAGGATGGTTATCAAAGGTCCCCTCCACCGAATCGGGGATGGTTTTATTCCGGGGATGCGTTCCTTCGTGTTCACCATGGCGCTTTCATCCTCCGCCGGTCAAGCCGATCCTTACGACGGTTTCCAGCGTTTTCTCCCCAGGATCCACACCCGAAGCAAGTCGGGAGCCGTGCGCAATCGGCGCTTTAGAATATCGGAAGAGAAGGTGCGTACGATCTTTCCGTCCGGACGAATGCGGTGGGTGGCGTCCAGCGTATTGTAGAGATACCGTGCGTAGCTGGCGAGGGCGAAATTACGCCGCGCCTCCTCGCCCTGCATCACGCCGTACTGTCCCTGCGGATGATGGCTGTAATCGTGGTTCTGATGCACCGCGAGGATAAAATCCGAACCGTTGATCACGTCCATCTTCCGAGCGAGTGCCCAGAATACAAGCCAGTTGTCCCACGCAAAGCGGCCGATGGCCAAGGGTGGGATCTCCGCATACCCTCCCCTTTCCCCCCATGCGCCTTTGGGAAACATAAAATAATCCAGTGCCGATTTGATTCCCGGTTTGCCGTTGGTTTTCGCCTTTTCGATTAGCCATTGCTCCCAATCCGGTTTTGAAAAATCTATCCGCTCGCTGAGGTCGGTATCCCACCGCCGTCCGACGAGCAGGAACGGTTTACGCCAGCCGGAAAGGGCTTTCACCGCTTGCGGCAAATGGCGGGTAAAGAGGATATCGGCATTGGCATACATCAGTAAAGGAAAGGAGGCATGCTCCTCGGCTTTCGAAAACACCGAGTTCAAAAGGGGCGTTCCGAATTCGCTCCGCTCGATGTCCGGCACCAACCGGAGGCCGAGCTCCTTCGCCGCCTCGGCGGCACCTTTTTCCTCGCCCACCAGAAGCACTTCGGCTTGGGGCATCAGGGTGCGCCAGCAGGCCAGGGTGTTGTACTGGGTCACGGCGGTTTGACCGACGAATGGTTTGGCTGTGGTAAACAGGGTAATCATGACTACCGAGTCCTTCCCATGCTAGGAAGTTATATTCACACCGACGGGAATATACAACGTATTGCCACGCCATTCGGCCGACGCAATCCGCCAGGCATCGATCAGGACCTGTCTGGTTCGACGCCCGGAGTACGCGCGCTCGGGGATGCTCGAAAACTCCTTCCAGGGTGTGGTGATGACCACGATGTCCGATTGCCGGACGCAATCCTCGGCGCTGGCCGCAAACGAAGGACCTTCTCCCAAAACCATTCGCGCCGCCTCCAAGGCCATCGGATCGTAGACCAACAACTCCAATTCCTCGTCCATGAGCTTCTTCGCCAGCAGGATTCCCTGGGATTCCTCGATGACCTCGGTGTCAGGTTTATACGAGAGCCCGAGGATGCCGATCTTCGAACCAGGGCGCGCATGTTGTTTCACCAGTTCCGCAAGACGCTGAACTTCTGAGCGGTTTTCGCGGTCGGTCGTCTCTGCCAGCGCCGCCTGCGCCCCCAGGTCGCGCGCGAGGCGCCCCATCGCCAGGTTATCGCGCGGGAAGCACGGGCCGCCGTATCCCAGCGCGCCTTTGAGATATTTTGCGCCGATCCGGGTGTCGTGGCCGATGGCCTCCGTCACCACATCCACGTCGGCTCCCGGAAGCCGCTCGCAGATGTGCGCCAGCATGTTGGCGTAGGTGATCTTGGTGGTGACGTAGGTATTGACTGCCAGTTTGGAAAGTTCGGCGTTGACGTAGTTCATCCGCGCGACGTGCGGGTGATTTTGACAAACAGCCTGATAGAACGCGTCGAGGATTTCCCCCGAACGGGGATCCGATTCTCCCACTAGGATGAAGTCGGGGTTGAGGAAATCGTGGATGACGCTGCCCAGGGCGATGAATTCTGGGCTGTAGCATAGTCCGAAATCCCTGCCGGCCTTCTTCCCGGAATGTTTTTCCAGGGATTCCCGGATTGGCCCGCCGGTCGAACCGGGCATCACCGTGGAGGTGATCACCGCCACCGGGAACCCCTTCTTTTTTTTCAGCCCGCGGCCGATCGCCTCGCAGGCCGAGAGCACGTGCCGCAGGGAAAATCCGCCGTGCGGTTCGCTCGGGGTGGGGACGATGATGAAGATGATTTCGGCGTCGGATACCGCCGCTTCGATATCGGTGGTGGCGCGCAGCCGCGCCCGGCCGCGGCGGATGTAATCCGCCAGATTGGTCTCGTTCACCGGGGGTTCGCCGCGGTTGATGGCTTCGACCTTGCCCACATCCAGGTCCGCGCCGATTACGGCGGTCCCGCGGGCCGAGATCGAGGCCGCCATCGGCGAACCCAATTTGCCCAGGCCGATCACGGCCACGGAGCCTGGAATATTTTTGACGTCCTTCATGCGAGCTCCTCGATTAGGAAATTCTTCCCCGCATCCGGGCGATACGCTTTCGGATCCCGGTTATCGCCCAGGAAAGCCCGGCTCCAAGCGCCGCCGCCCAAGCCGCCGGAGCCCAGATCGCTGGCAGCGTGTACCACCAGCGCCGCCGGTGAAAGGCGTCGCGGAAGCGGTCCACCTTGTCGTCTGCCAACCGGTGGGTGGCGTCATCGATCGTAAAAAACCGCCCCAGCCCTCCAGCCAGCCGTTCGTTCCGTTCAGCCTCCGGCCCCTTCCATACTCCGTCCGATCCCTGCGGGTGATGATTGTACCCATGATTCTGATGGACCGCCCAAATGCTGGCGGTAGCGTCCACCACCATCGCGCCCCGCTTCCGCGCCCGCCAGATCAGCCAGTTGTCCCACATCGTGCGGCCGACGGCGAAGGGCGGAATCTCCCCCCACAACCCCCGCCGGTAGATGAAATAATCGATCCCGGAAGACGGATGAAGAATCCCGCGTTCGTCCACTTCCCGACGTAAATCGGCCTCCCAGGCCGGATCGGAAAAATCGACCGTCCCCGGATAATCCAGATCCCATCGCCGGCCGACCGCAAGAAAAGGACGCCGGATGTTTTCCAGCGCACGGACCGCATCGGGAAAATCCCGTCCCAGGATGATATCCGCGTTGATGTACGCGATGAGCGGCCGGGTCGCGAGCGTTTCCACCCGCCGGAAAAGATCGTCCACCCGCGGCGTTCCCGCTTCGGTCCGGGCGACCTCGCGGTGATGATCTATCCCATGGCGGCGTGCGAAGTGCTCCACCCCGCGCTCGTCACCGAACAGGAGCACTTCCGCCCCGAATCCGAGCCGCAGCCAGGAGAGGATCGCATTCTCCTGGATCCGTAAAAACTCGCCCTCCATCGGTTTAGGGATCGCAAACAGGGTGATCATTCCGGCTCGGGGCGTGCCGTCACGCACAGATGCCATCCCCAGCGCCGCTCCATCGCGCGGAATACGGCCGGGGGCAGGATCCGGAAATACCAGTTTTTCACGCAACGGTATTGTACGTAGTCGCGGATCCGGTACGGAAAAATATGGTCGACGAACAACGACTCTACCCGGAAACCGCGCAGCAAGCTGCGCGCGCTCGCGGGCGTGTAGGTATAGGTCACCGGGCATCCTGTTTGCGCCTCCGAATTGCGCGCCACCAGCTCGTCGAGCTTCCAGAAGGCGCCTTTCCCCTCGGCCAGCAGGATCCAAAACACTTTCCAGGACCTGCGGTGATACACCATTACTTTAAATTCGCTTCCGGTGTGGACGAAATGCCTTCGCACCTGTTCCACCACGCGCCCCGGGTTCGGGGTGTGATGGATTGCGCCGAAGGAATACACCAGATCATACGGCTCAGGCGGAATGGCCTCCGAGAGCACTTCGGCGTCGGCGATACGGAAGTCGATCCGGTCGGAAAGCTCGAACACATTCGCCCGGCGCCGAGCCAGGTCAAGGGACTTCTCCGAAATATCGACGGCCGTCACCCGGGCGCCGGCACGCGCGAAATTCAGCGTGTCGGTTCCGATCCCGCAGCCGATTTCCAGCACGCGCTTTCCCGCCCAGCGCTGAAACTCGGCGAAAGCGGGAATATGCGGCTCGACCAGGTATTTACGCGCCTCGACCTCGTCGAAATATTCGCGCGATCCGACCGGCTGGGGGGAATGGCGGATGTTGCAGGGACGGGCGTTCCAATAATCCCGCACCTGGGCGACGTTTTTCTCACGGAAGATTTCTTCCTGTTTCACGGCACCCCGATCCCCACGACAATTATCCGTTGTTCCGGTTCGCCCGGTCCCCAGAAGATCGCGTAATTACCTTCATAGAGCAACGCCGCCATGCCGGGATCCACCAGGCCGAGGTATTCTCCGCGTTGGATCCGCGCCAGACGATCGACGTTGGCCAAATAGGAAATATTTTCCCGCCGTAGATATTCCCTCAGGGGGTCTGACGCCGCAAGGCCGTCTACGTATAGCAAATGCCCGATCAATTCCGAGTGCACAAATTGCGGCGAGTTGGCCAGTCCGTCCAAGTTGATCACCGTGTAGGTTTGTCCGAAATAACCGAGCAACCCGGCGCTGAAGGAACCGACCCGCGCGCCCTGCGGCAGGTTGTTGTTCATCCAAGCGGCCGCGTCGTAGGTTTCCTGTTGGGTGCCGTCGGGCGCGACGACATAATCATGCGGCAACCAATGGACCCAGACCAACACAAGCCCAACCGTCGCCAGGATCGACATTGCCAGAAGGGCCGTTCTATTTAATATCCCGCCCATCCGGTTTTTGATTGCCGCCAGCCATTCCAGCCCCGCACCCAGGATGCATGTGATCGCCAGGACCATCGCCAGGGTTTCCGCCACGGTGTACCAAACACCCCATAGCAAGTATCCCGGCAGCAGCAGCCAGTTTCCCAACGAATTCACCGCCGCAGAAATCAGGATCACGCCCAAGACTGCCGCGCTCCCGCGCCGGGTTGCGGCTTCCGGCTCCGCGGTCTCGCCCCGCAATTTTATCAAAACCCATATGCCCGAGCCGATTCCGACGGCCGCCAGAATCAGGACTTTCAGCCGGAAGGAAAGGGCACCGAGAAACGAGAATATTCCCGCCCAGGCGCCGTAGGCAAGATCAGGCAACAGCCCGAACAAGTAAGAGATTCCGACGCCCCGCGAAGGAAGAATCAGCAGATCCGGACGCGAAAGCAGCACGCGTTCCGATCCCGGCACCAGACGTTCGATCCACTTCGCTGGCACCCATGGTGCGTAGTGTTCGATCGACACCGCCAGCGCCGCCCAGGATCCGAACAATTTGGCGGTTCCGCTGTTGGGGAAGATCGCGCCGAAGGCGATCTGGGCATACAAACACCAAACGGCCAGGACAACGAGCATGCCGGCCGCGGCAATCCCCGCCCTCCGTGCGCGCTCGGCCCATGAGCCTGCGCCCCCAAAAAAGAGAACCGCCACCAGAAGCAGGGCGGGAACAATCGCGTTGACGCGGCTGAGCACCATCAATCCCAGAACCGCGCCTTCCATCCACGCCCCCTGCGCGGGTGCGCTCATCCTCCGCCGGATGAGCACGCAGGAAAGGACCAGCAGGAACGCAAAGAGCGCGTTTTCCTTTCCGGTGATGTAAATCGCCAGGAGCGAATAATTCGCCGTCCACAGGACCGGAGCGATGAGCGCCCTCCACCCGGTCAACCAGCCGCGGGTCAGGCGATAGAGTGCAATGGATGTCAGACAGAAGAACAATCCCCCCAGCGCGACGCTCGCCCGCAGAAAGAAAAGTTTGTCGGGCGACACGCGAGCGAGCACCGCCAGTATGATCATCCATAGGGGTTGAAATCCATAGGTCGGATGCTCGCCGTCAAAGGTGAAAATCCCGCTGCGGGAGAAATTCCAGGCGGGTTGGAGGTAATAATAGGAATCGTCCTGCAGCCGATTTGCCGCCAACTCGCGGATATCTGATCCGAAGGCGTACACCGCGATCGCAATGAAAACCGCCCCCGCGAGGAATATTGCCGCCGTTGCGTATGGATCGCGGCGGATTCGATTCCAGAGTCCGTTTATCCTCTGCATATCCCTATCCCCGAGGCGGGATTTCCGCCCGCGGCCGGAAAAATTCCCGCATCCGTCGTTCGAATTCCTCCCCGCTCCAATTCCGGACCAGGCAGCGTGGAAGCCAGAACAAGTCGCTTTCCGAATCCACCGGTCCAGGGTAGTCCCCGCAAGCAACGGCAAAGCCCGCTTCGCGCGCCAGCTGGACGGTTTCGGGTGCCACGTCCCATGGGCTGCCGTACGGGTAGGCAAAAGCGCGCACCTCCCGCCCGATCGCCTGTTCCAGCAGCCGCTTTCCGGAGGCGATCTCGTCGCGTTGTTCCTTCGTCGTTAACCGGTTGAGCGCCGGGTGGTTGCGCGTGTGCGCGCCGATTTCCAGCGCATTTCCCCGGGCCGCCTTCCGCAATTCGGCTTGCGTCATCAGCAGGCGGTGGGGCGGACGACGACGTTCGATACCCGCCGCCTTTCGAAGTGAAGCCATGGTTTGTGTGCGAACTCGCACCGGAGCGGCGCGGAGGATATCGAACAATTCCCGGTAACAACGGTGGCGCGGAGTCGGATCGGAAAACCACTCCATATTCCAATGGAGAAAATCGCCGTCCGGTTTTTTTGGCCGCCGAGCCCATTCCCCCATTTCCCAAACCCGCGCGTGCCCGTTCACACGGATCCGAATCCGGGCTGGAAGTTGGGGCGTCCATAGCAGAATACGTTCCAATTCGTCGTAGAAAAGCGGCGTCCCATCCAGGCAGGCTCCGGTGACGAAAACCGTCGCCTTTTGCCCCTCACGCTCCAGGATCGGCGCAGCCGCACGCAGGTTGTCCGCATATCCGTCGTCAAAGGTGATCGCCACCGAGCGGTCGGATATGCGATTTTCCGCGCACGCTTCCGCCAATTCCGCGAGGGTGATCGGGTGATAATCCCGTCGCAGAATCGCCATATGGTCCGCAAAATGCCCGGGCGCAACAGAGAGCAGAAGCGGATCGATCGCGGGGGACGCGATCCGGTGGTAAAGCAGTATCACGGCACGCGGGCGTAAACCCATCCGCGCCGTACGAGCCGCGGAGGAAATCCGGCCCGACCAGTGACGGTAGCGCGAGCTCAGTCCTTGCGGATGGAAAATTCGCACGGTAGGTTGAGTACGCCTTGCCATTCGTCCTGAGCTTGCGAGCTTGGCGGCATTGCCAGCACAAGTTCCGGCATCGCCCACCAATCGTCCAACAGCCTAGATCCTTCCCGGTCGTAGAAAGAGGCGTGCAACCGGTAGGCTCCGGGTTTGAGTGGAAGCAGCGGCAGGCGGTAGGAGAGCGTGTATTTCCCCGAGCTCAGCGGAAGATCCCCGCGTCCCTGATCGTGGGAAGCGCCCGACCAGATCAATTTTCCCTCCCAATCGAAAATCTCGAATCCGCCGTACCCGGCTCGGATCGGCTCGCGCACGTCGAGCGCCAGTTGAAATTCCACGCCTTCCAAAGCGGATATCGTATGCGCGCTTTCCACCGAGGCTCCTGCCAGTGCCCAGGATAAAAATCGGGCGCGGTACGCGGACGCCTTGTGCGAATCCGGCGCTCCGGACTCCGCCGCGCCGAGCGATTCGGTTTCATATCTCGCGACAACCTCGCCGGTGGGGCCGAAATCCCGGACCTTTCCGGCTTCGAGCCAGATCGTCCGGTTGCACAGACGGCGGATAGCGGCCATCTGGTGGCTGACAAACAGAACCGTCCGTCCGGCCTGGGCCACATCGCTCATCCGATTGAGGCACCGGCGCTGAAACGAAAGATCTCCCACTGCCAGCACTTCATCCACCAGCAGGATATCCGGATCGAGGTGGGCCGCCACGGCGAATCCCAAGCGTACGTACATCCCGCTGGAATAGCGCTTGACCGGTGTATCGAGAAATCTCTCCAATTCGGAAAAGGCGACGATCTTGTCGAAATGCCGATCCACTTCGGCGCGCGTCATTCCGCAGATTGCTCCGCTGAGATAGATGTTCTCTCGTCCGGTTAGCTCCCCGTGAAACCCCGTCCCTACTTCCAGGAGCGACGAGGTTTTACCGTACAATTCGGCACTTCCCTCCGTCGGATCGGTGATGCGGGATAGAATTTTCAGCAGCGTGCTTTTCCCCACCCCGTTTCGTCCGATGATGCCGACCACCGCCCCCACGGGAATATCGAATGTCAGATCCCGCAAAGCCCAGAGATATTTCGGTTCCTTTTCGGCGGTCGATTGCGGGCTCGGCTGGCGGCTGAAGAGTTCGCTCAACCACCCGCGCAGCGTATTGCCAGTGCCCACGTAGGATCCGATCCGGTACCGTTTCCCCAATCCGTGGATTGAAATTGAAACCGGATCCCGGTTCATAGAATGTCCACCATGTTGCGCTGCACGCGCTGGAAAACCGTCACGCCGCTGATGAACATTACTAGCGCAATGACGACCGAAGCCCAGTTTTCCGGCCCGGGCGGAGCCGTTCCGAGCAAGCACCAGCGGAAGCCGACCAGCACCCCGGTCATCGGATTGAGTGCGTAGATCAATCTCCATGCGGGCGGCACCGAATTGGCCGAGTAGACTACGGGCGAAGCGTATTCCCACAGCCCCACCAGGAACGGCACCAGCATCTGGATATCGCGGATGTACATATTCAGCGCGCCCAACCACAACCCGAACCCCAGCGCGGTCACGATGAGGAACAACAGGAAGATCGGAATCAAGAAAATGGCCGGCGTGATCGATCTCCCGAATACCAGGACCATCCCCACGAGAATAACAAACGCCACGAAAAAATCCACGAGGCGCGCTGCGACATTGGCCAACGGGATCAGCAGGCGGGGAAAATACACTTTGGTGAGGATTGCGGCGTTGGCGATCAGGCTGCCCGCGGTTCCAGAAAGGATCGCGGAAAACAACGTCCACGGGACGAGCGCGGCAAAGGAAAAAACCGGATACGGGATCTGATTGTCGGTGGGGATTTTAAGAAATCCTCCAAGCACCACGGAAAAAACCACCATCTGGAGGAACGGCGGCAGGACGGCCCACCCGGCACCTAATATGGTTTGTTTATACCGGACTCTGATATCGCGCCAAGCCAAGAACCATAACAGCTCCCGCCGGCTCCACAACTCGCGAAGATTCAATGCCTCCCACCCGGAGCGAACGCGGATCAGGGTGACGTTTGAGGAATCAGGCTTCGTCCGGTCGGTCACGCGCCGCCCCGTTTCTGCCGCTCTGAGAGATACCATTCGATCGTCCGCCGTAACCCTTCATTCAGTTTCACCTCGGCGCTAAAACCGAATTTCTCCCGGGCTCGGGAGACGTCCAGCAACCGGCGCGGTTGTCCGTTCGGTTTGGTCGTATCCCAAACGATCTTCCCCTTATAGTCAAGCAGCTTGGCCATGATGCCGACCAAATTGCTGATGCTGATTTCCTGGCCCGATCCCAAATTCACCGGCAGGTCCCCGTCGTATTTCTCCGTGGCCATGAGAATACCCCTGGCTGCATCCTCGATGTAGAGGAACTCGCGCGTTGGGCTGCCGTCCCCCCACATGACCACCTCGTCCTTCCCGTGTTCTTTCGCGTCCAGACATTTGAGAATGAACGCCGGGATGACGTGGGAGATTTCCAGATTGAAATTATCCCTCGGGCCGTATAGGTTTACCGGGAGCAGAACGATCGCGTTGAACCCGTATTGCTGCCGGTAGGCTTGCGCTTGAACCAGCAGCATTTTTTTCGAGAGGCCGTAGGCCGCGTTGGTCTCCTCGGGATATCCGTCCCA
>Ga0187886_1000588_pt1 | contig 41481 bp, 44 predicted proteins | sample June2016WEW_20_1_FD_133001 | JGI IMG/M metagenome (GOLD analysis project Ga0187886, IMG submission 133001) | Peatland microbial communities from SPRUCE experiment site at the Marcell Experimental Forest, Minnesota, USA - June2016WEW_20_150 | ecosystem: Environmental > Terrestrial > Soil >...
AAAAAGACTTCTTGTCAAGCCCGGTCTTACCGGCTTAGCTCAGATTAGCGGCAGAGCCGAGCTCACAAGAGAAGAAAAACTGGCTTATGACGTTGAATATGTCCGAAAAGCTTCTTTTTTTATGGATTTGAAAATAATTTTTCTGACAATTTGGCAGGTATTTACACGCAAGAGCATTTACGAAAAAAAATATTCGCAAACTGAAGAAACAAGAGGACAGGGAAGCAAAAACAGCTAATACCTTACAGAATTTACGGCTCTTAATAATGACAAAAATTTATTTTTTAGCTTTGATACTGTTTTTATTTTCAGGATTTGTGTATGCCCTTGAACCTGCACAAATCCTGGTCATCGTAAATGCCGATGTCAATGAATCGCTGCAAATTGCCGAGTATTATTGTAAAGCCAGAGCCGTTCCGGAAAAAAATATCCTTAAAATACCGCTTGGAAAAACTCTTACTGAACAAATAAGCCGGCAGGATTACAATAATATTCTGGCTGCTGCGATACGAAAGGAAATAGTTGAGAATCGCCAGCCCGGACAGATTAAATGCCTATTAACGATTTATGGCGTGCCGATTAAAGTTGGGCCCGCCAGCGGGGTTAAAAATGCCGACGAACTTGTATCGAAACTTTCCGTTGTTCGTACGCTTAAAGAAGACAAGCTTAAAACTGCCTATAAACGTCTTATACAGCTTGGCAGAAAGGAATTGACAAACCCTCAAAATCCCGAGCAGGCAGAATCAGCAGAGAACATTTTAAAACATCTATCCAATAACATAAAAGATGCCGCAGCAAGGATTGCATATATCGAACAGGCGGATGAAAGAAAAAAGCAATATAACGATTTGGTAGAACTCTTAATACTTTTTTATGGCCCCGCTTACGCCGAACAGCAGGCACAGCAATTGCCGCAGGTTCCATTTAAGCTGTCACTGTCCCGGAAAGATGAGTTGTATCAAAGTAATCTGGTTTTGCAAATGGCAGAACAGGAAAAATGGCCTGTCGAGAAGAAACTTAATATGAATTTTTACACATCTGTCGAGGCAATCGGCGGCCTTACGAACGCCATTTCAATTCTCAAGGCCGATAGCGACAGATGCAAAGGCGTTGAAACAGCGGCTTCTGTTGACAGCGAGCTTTCGATGGTTTTATTCGAAAATTATGACCTTTACCGATGGCAGAAAAACGAGTTGAAGGATATGCCTCTTTGGCTGCCGTCGAAAACACTTATGGTTTCAAGGCTGGACGGACCCTCTGCCAAAATTGCTGAAGGGCTCGTCGATAAGGCCCTTGAAGCCGAGAAAAAAGGGCTTATCGGAAATGCGTATATTGATGCCCGTGGTATGAAGATTACCGGCCAGCCGGCGCCGTATTCTTACGAGTTTTTTGATAAAAGTCTGCATTTGCTTACCGATATACTCAAAAAACGCACATCGATGAAAGTCGTTATTGAAAACACTGAATCGCTTTTCCCGCCGGGTTCCTGTCCCCAAACGGCAATTTACTGCGGCTGGTATAGCGTAAAAAAATATATTGATGCCTTTGATTTTGTTCCCGGTGCCGTAGGTTTTCATATAGCAAGTTTCGAAGCGATGGATTTGCGTAACGCCGAAAGTACCAACTGGTGTCCTGCGATGCTTTCGCACGGCATTACTGCGACTTTGGGACCGGTCGATGAACCTTATCTTATGTCATTTCCTGAGCCGGATAAATTTTTCGCTGAATTGCTTGACGGCAGATGCCTTGTCGAGGCCTTTTACAGGACAAACCCGTTTAATTCCTGGCAGCTTATTCTTGTCGGCGACCCCCTTTACAGGCTTAATATCAAATAGCGGCTCTTTTATGAGTAATCGAATGCCAGATGAGAAGCGTCAGTATTATCGCTGCGAAAGAAATTAAAATCGCGTGTTCCGGCATCGGCTTATCCGTAAGCGCCGTGTAAATTTTTACAATTGCAACAGTTCCTGCCGGTCCGGCAAAAAATATCGGTATATGTTTCGGCCGCCTCAGATTTAAATTATAAACCGAGGAGAAGTATATTATCCATGCGATAGTAACTATTGCGAAACATACGAGATAAGCCGAATTTTCGAGCATCGAATTTGGCGGTATAAGCTGCGACATCACCAGGGCCGGTAAAAATATCGGACATAATATAAAAAGTATCATTGCCGCATGATGTGGCACTAAAGTGGTAAGCAGTACCAAAGCGGTAGCCGCCCCAAGGGAGTCAAAAGCCGCGTCGTAAATGTCTGCTGTGCGTCCTCTTACAAAATTCTGTAACAGCTCATCGGATGCGGCGTAAATCAATATGATTGCCATAAACAGCCATGGCCGGATTTTTTTCCAGTCAACCTTTTTTTCAAAACTTGTGCTCAGCCACAGCAGAATCGTCAGTATCATAAATGCTGAAAAGTGCATAGTTTTGTCGCTGACGCCCATTTCTCCTACCCATTCCGGCACCGGAATATGTGTGGCAACAAATATCCCAACCCAGTAAAATACAAGGATAATTGTAAATAATTTCTGTTTTCCGGTTTCTTTCACAGAGATATCTTTCAGAAATGGTTGTTTTTATACCAAATTTGGTTATCATAGACCAGTTAATTTCTTTTTCAGGAGAAGTTTATGGTTGAGTCTTTTGTGGGTGAACTTTCAAAAGAGCCCATTTGGACGATGTTTGGTCTGATAGGGCAGTTTACTTTCGCAGGCAGGTTTATACTTCAATGGCTTGTAAGTGAATTTAAGAAAAAATCGCACGTCCCTGTATCATTCTGGTATCTGTCTATAATGGGCAGTATTATATTGCTTATCTACAGCATCCACAGGGCCGAGCCTATTTTTATACTTGGTTTTTCGCTTAATTCGCTGATTTATTTTCGCAATTTGCATCTTATTTACAAACACAAAAAGGGCGGCCAAACAGGTCCGCTTGAAAGAGATGAAGACTGATTTTTGGAGGGTTTTAAAATGAAAAAAGTATTATTATTTGTCCTGCTGCTGACTTCAAGTCTTTTGGCTCAACCCGCAGCCGCTGCCGGCGAAGCGATAACAATCATAAGACTGCCTGAGCCGGTTTTGAAGGGCAGCATTTCTCTTGAACAGGCGATTAAGAATCTCAGAAGCATACAGCAGTTTACTGCCGAGCCGCTGAAAATAAATCAAATAAGCCAGTTATGCTGGGCAGGTATAACGGAACCAAATTCGGGTTTGAGGTCTGCTCCGTCTGCTATGGTGACTAATCCGATGCAGTTGTATGTTGTGCTGCCGGATGGTTTATATCTTTACGAGCCGAACGGCAATGATTTGGTCAAGTATATTAACGGCGATTTAAGGCCGGGGCTTTTTGCGGCCGCTTTCAGGCAGCGGATAGTGCAGAGTTCTCCGTGTATTTTTATTATTTCCGGGTTCGTGAATAAAATAGAGGCCAAATTCCGCGGCAGAGGCGAAAAGCTTCTTTATCTTGAAGCCGGCCGCGCTGCGCAGAATATCGACCTGCAGGCGTTAACTCTCGGTCTTGGTTCTGTGCCTGTAGGCGCTTTTGACTCTAAAACGGTTGCCAGAATCTGTAAATTTGCAGAAGACCTTGAGCCGGTGTATTTGATTTGCACCGGCAATATATCTCAAAAACTTTCTCTTGTGCCGGTTTTATCACCTGAAACAGTTCAGTCTCCGGCTGTCAGCCAACCAGTCGATATGACCAAAAAAAGAGCGGTTATTATAGTTGCGAGCCATTATTTCAACGACCAGGAATTTTTCGACGTCCAGGAGGCTCTCAATATAGGAGGAGTTAAGGTGGACTTTGCAAGCTCAATTACCGGTGAAATAAAAGGTGTGCTAATGAATACCGTTACAGTGACGGTTCTTGTCAAAAATATAAGAGTCGACGATTATGATGCCTTTATTTTTATTGGAAGTCAGACTGAGAATGAATACTTCACCAATAAGGATGCTTTAAATCTTGTCCGCGAGGCAAATAATAAAGGTAAAATTATCGCTGCTATCGATACGGCTCCGGGTATATTTGCCAATGCCGGTATCGTCAAAGGCAAAAATGTAACAAGTTATTTCACGCAGCGGACAAATCTTGTTCAGGCCGGAGCCAAATGGGAAAACAACCCTCTTGAAATTGACGGTAATTTAATCACAGCAAACGACCAGCAGATATCAAGGCGGTTTGGTGTGGCTATTCTGGACTCATTAAGGCATCAAGGCGAGTAATTTTACGCCGCCGATGAAAAAACATCGAATTCGCTGCCGAACTGCCTGACAAAACAGAGATTGTAAAGTTTTGAAAAACTGGGAAACGGCAGCAATATAACAGTGCCTATATAGGGTATCAGCAATATTACGCTTATACAGCAGCAACAGCAGCCCAAAACAAAAATAAACATCACAATTGCTCCGATACACATAGTTATCAGAAGTTTGAAGAGCAGGTAAAGCATAATTTTCCAGAAGTGGCACTTCAGCACAGGCCAAAATCTCTGCCACGCGGCCAGAATGTTAATCTTTTGCAGATACATTATCGGCACAACGAAATCAAATGTTAGTGCATGAACAAGCCCCAGAATTGATGCTGCTGTAATAATAAGCAAAACCATAATAAAAATCATTGCTATAGCGACTATGGCGATAGAGAACGATGCTTTCGCTGCTATTGCGAAAAATATAATCGGCACAAACAATGCCGTAATAACGGCGAAACCTATTGCCGCCACAATGAGTCGAAAGCCCAGAAGACTGTTTGCGCGTTGTTTAAATATCTGCCAGGGCTGTTTGACTTGCGCCTTGTTTTTCGCCAGGCAGTCGATAAACATAAACTGACCTCTGCTGCTTAGCCACAAAAGCAAAACAAGAATCGCGACAAAGAAAATAGCCGCCGCGATAATCGTGATACTTATGGCAATTATATGAGCCCCGGCAAAGCATGCTATTTTCGTCGTCACCTCATCCATATAATGGTCTGGCCGTTCATGATTGAATCGTGACATTCCGTGAAATCCACCCTTTATTAGGCTTGCAAGCCATGCGCAAAAACCGATTACAAGCCATTTCTCCGCGTCAAAAGGCCTGAATAGAATTATTTTGGTTTTTTCAATGGCCTCGCTTACAGGCTCAATTACGCTTATAGTTTTCTTTATAGCGTCCATAAAATCTCTCCCTGTGTTACCATTTTTGTCTTATAGGTATATTCGCTGCGATAAGTTTATCTTTAATTTGTTTAATTGTAAACTTTCCCGTATGAATCATACTTGCTATGATTGCCGCGTCAGCTTTGCCTTTGGTAAATATATCAATCAGGTGCTGATATGTTCCTGCTCCGCCGCTGGCCACTACCGGGATGCCGACGTTTTCTGCAATCATTTTTGTAAGATTAATCTCAAATCCCGTCTGCGTGCCGTCTGCGTCAACGCTGTTTACGACTATTTCGCCCGCCCCCAGACCTTCTGCGCGTTTGGCCCATTCTAATGCGTCAATTCCAGTTCTCGTCCGAAAGCCCTGGATAGTTATCTCGTAGCCGCTCGGAAATTTGTCGCTTTTTTCAACCCTGACAGGGTCCATTCCCAGCACGATGCACTGCGAGCCGAATTGTTTTGCTCCTTCGGCGATAATATTCGGATTTTTCACCGCAAGTGAATTTACGCTTACCTTTTCGGCTCCCGCCAGAAGCACTCGCCTCATATCTTCGATATCTTTTATCCCGCCTCCGACCGCGAACGGTATATGCACCGCCTTTGCGACCTCGCGAACCATATCGATATCTATGGGCCTTTCCTCCGCCGAGGCGGTTATATCGTAGAAAACCAGTTCATCGCATCCGCCGTCGCTGTATGCTACTGCCATTTCAACCGGGTCGCCAAGGTCGATATTATTCTGAAATTTAACGCCCTTGGTTACCTTGCGGTTCCTGACATCCAAACACGGTATTATTCTTTTCGTCAGCATCCTTCGTCCCAGTCACTAAAATTCTTAAGCAGTTTCAGGCCGATTCGCCCAGATTTTTCCGGGTGAAATTGTACCGCGACGAGATTTTCTTTTCCTGCTGCGCTTGCGAACACTGCGTCCGCGTATTCAGTCTGACCTATTATATTATTTTTATCGCTGCACGCAGGATAATAGCTGTGCACGAAGTAAAATTCGCTCAGGTCTTCGATATCTTCGAAAACAGGGTGCGGCTTGACGATTTTAACTGCGTTCCAGCCAATCTGAGGAATCTTGCACAATTTGTCAGAGGATTTGAATTTTTTTACTGTTCCCGGCAAAATACTCATACATTCTGTCCCGCCGTTTTCTTCGCTGGTCTCGAATAAAACCTGCATCCCGATACAGATACCCAGAAATGGAATGCCGTCGGCGATTACTTTTCGGATAGGCTCGACTAATTTTAATTTCTTCAGGCTGTCCATCGCGGCCTTTGCCGCACCAACGCCCGGGAAAACTATTTTTTCCGCGCGGAATATATCTTCCGGCTTATCAGTGATTTTTACCTTTTGCCCGATAGATTCGAATGCAAGCTGAACGCTTGTAAGATTTCCCGCTTTGTAGTCGATTATTGTTATCATATTGCCTGCCTTGACCATATTATATGATGTAGGTTTTAAGGAGGCAAGCTGATATTATTTCTCTCCTGACTACGGCAGGTCAAAATGAACCTGCTAATTTGTAAGTCAGCGCCGATATCAATGCGGAAGCCGGAATGGTTAATACCCATGCCCAGACTATCTTGCCGACAATGCCCCAGTGGACGGCGCTGAGTCGCCGCAGCGACCCCACTCCCATAATCGCCCCGGTGATAGTGTGCGTGGTGCTGACCGGAATGCCGAACGCGGTTGAAACTATCAAAGTTATAGCGGCGCTGGATTCGGCGCAAAAGCCATCTATCGGTTTTAGTTTGGCCACTTTCTGCCCCATTGTTTTGACAATCCGCCAGCCGCCGCACATAATCCCAAGGGAGATAGTGGCATAGCAGGCAAGCACTACAGGCAAGGGGACATAAAATTTAGCACCCAACAGACCGGCGCTGAAAAGTAAACTGGCGATAATGCCCATAGTTTTTTGTGCATCGTTGCCGCCGTGCCCTATGCTGTAGGCCGCAGCAGATAAAAGCTGACCTTTTCGGAATAGATGGTCAACTTTCTGAGGTGTTGTTTTTCGGAAAGCCCAGTAAACGATGTTGCCGAGAAACCATCCTAATAAAAGCCCCACTATCGGCGAGATGAATATGAATGCAACCGTTTTGATAATTCCGTGCCAGACCAGAGCTTGTTGCCCCGTCTTAACCAGCGCCGCGCCTATCAGCCCGCCGATGAGGGCATGAGAAGAGCTGGTCGGCAGCCCAAAATACCAGGTAATCACATCCCAAACGCAGGCACCGACAAGGGTCCCGAAGATAAGCCTCTGGTCCACAATTGCGATGTCGATGATGCCCTTGCCTATAGTATTGGCAACATGGAGGCCAAGAAACATAAAAGCGATAAAATCAAAAAACGCCGCCCAAAGCACAGCGTATTTCGGCTTCAGAACGCGAGTGGAGACAATCGTGGCAATAGCATTGGCCGAGTCGTGAAAGCCGTTTAGAAAATCAAAGGCAAGCGCCAGAAGGACTAGAAATAAAATGCTCAACGTCATAATCAGGCCTGTTTGACCATAATGGAATCAACAACATGGGCTACATCTTCGCAAATGTCCAGCACGGTTTCAGCGTATACATAAATGTCTTTCCATTTTATCACCGCAATCGGGTCCTTCACGGTCGCAAAAAGCTCCATCAGCATCTCGTCGCGCATTGTGTCACCGACATTTTCCAAACGATTGACCTCCACGCAGGCGTCGAAAACCACCTTGACGTTTTTGATGTTTCGCAGCCCCCCGACGGCCCGTGCCACGGCCTGCACCGACTCCTCAATCACCTTGGCGAATTCCACCATGTTCTTGTTCACGCCGGTGATATTATAAATTCTCATCCGGTTCACAATGGTATCTAACATATCGACGATGTCATCAATTTGCATCGTAAGAGCATGGATGTCTTCCCTGTCAATCGGCGTGATAAACGTTTTGTTTAACTGTTCGATAATCGTGTGCGCCACGTCGTCTGCCTGGTGCTCAATCGCCGACATCTTGCTCACTGTATCCTCATTCACACAGTCGTTGGACACCACTTCCTTGAAAAAACGCGCTGCCGCCACAGCGTGACCTACTTGTTGTTCAAACAGATCAAAAAAGTTGAAATCTTTTGGGAAAAACTTTAAAAACATTCGCGCCTCCTTTAACAATAAAATCGAGAGGCAGTATAACAGCCGGATGTGTTTTATTAAAGTTAAAAAAGTTGCCCGGTAACAAAAATGTTGGTATAATTCCACATTCATTGGTGTAAATTACCGAAAGGACAAAAAATGTTAAAAATTACCTCTATTGTTTTGTTAATTGCAACTGTTTGTTTCTTCACGGGATGCGATAAACAGCCGCAGGAAAACAAGCAACCATCAGCAAAAGAAAGTGAAAATACGATGAAAAAACAAAATAGCGAATCTAAGCCTGCCGCAACCGGCAATGCGACAAAAGGTGCAGCAAAAGTCATAATTTCAACCAGCAAAGGCGATATTGTAGTCGAATTAAATGTGGAAAAGGCCCCGATTACCTGTGCCAATTTTCTCCAGTATGTGCAGGATAAATTTTACGATGGCACAATTTTCCATCGTGTTATAAAGGGTTTTATGATTCAAGGCGGCGGCAGTACTGCCGATATGCAGCAAAAAGCAGTCAGGCCTCCGATTGTCAATGAGGCGAAAAACGGCCTGAAAAACGACCGCGGCACAATCGCGATGGCCAGAACCAACGCCCCGGACAGCGCTACCTCGCAATTCTTTATCAATCATGTTAATAACGATGCCCTTAACTACGGAGTCCAGGGCGCAGGATATACTGTGTTCGGCAAAGTTGTTGAAGGTATGGATGTCGTCGATAAAATAGCAGCAGTCCCGACTAACCCCGGCGATGTGCCTGTCGAAACTGTTTTGATTAAATCAATCCGCGTCGAATAAAATATTAAATTTCAAATTTTCAAGACAGCTTTAATTTTCTAAACGCGATAAAGCTCATACGCAGCAGTAGCCAGCCATGCTGCCATCGGTGTATCTTGATTTCGCCGTAACTGCGCTGGCGATAATGAATCGGCACGTCAACAATTTTGTGGTTCAGACGGGAAGCGCCGAAGAGAAGGTCAAAATCGCCGAACGGGTCGAAATCGCCGAAATACGAACGGTTCGCGGCAATCCTGTCATAATCGTGCTTCCACAAAACTTTCGTTCCGCAAAGGGTGTCCTTGATTTTTTGTCCCAGCAGCCACGTGAACAAATGTGCGAATAAGTAATTGGCAATCATATTGAGAAATCGCATCGCTTCCTTCTCCATAGGATAGACGAGCCGGCAGCCATTGATAAATTCGCCTTTGCCTGAAACAATCGCTTCATAATATTTAGGCAAATCCTCCGGCGGCATTGTCAGGTCTGAATCGAGAATCATCAGGATATCACCTTTGCATTCGGCAAATCCCTGCCGAACTGCCTGGCCTTTACCTTTGCCGCTTTGATGCTGCAGTATCAGGCGGTTCCAATCGTGACCATACTTTTCAAAACACCTGTTAATTTCCTCGACTGTGCCGTCATCGGAATTCCCATCCACGAAGATTAGTTCGGTCCATTTGCCCATCTTTGGGGTTCGTGTGAAAATCTGTTCGATATTGCCTTTTTCGTTGCGGGTGGGAACAAGTATAGAGACACTCGGCTCATTGGAATTCTCGGTTTTGGGTTGGACTTGAGGACAGGGCCGGGCAACAATCCTCCACGTCAGACATAACGAATTTAAAAAGGGCATCTTGGCCAGCAAACGGTTGAATATCCAGTCGAGAACAGGCAGGCGAACAGGCAAAAGAGTCCTTCCGCAGGCAGTTACAGTTTCGAAGTCTGAAAGATATAACAGATTTTCTATGTCATTTGTGGAAAGCCAGTTATAAGACGGGTCCGGCAAGCGGCGTCCCAGCATCGTTGCCAAAGCAAGCACCGGCCGCCAGAGGTTGGAGTGATAAACAATAATCAGCCGTGTCTGAGGCATACAGACCGTATGCAGCCGGTTTAACGTATTTTGGACATCGTGCAAAAGGGGCACAACATCGGAGATAATGATATAGTCAAAAGGCTGTATGCCGGAATAATCCATTTCTTCAGCATTATCAACACGAAACTCCAGGTTGCTTTTATCTGCGTGAATGAGACGTGCAGCCTCAATTTGTTTGGCATCTATATCAATGCCAAGTCCGTATGATGGCTGAGTCGCCGCCAGCAGCCTTCCCGTAGCGCAGCCCAGCTCGAGAACTCTGACGCCCGGAGGTATGATAGATGTGCAGGCCAGGTCGGCCTCATAATAATAGCCGGGATTCTTGTGCCGCTTAATTTCCGTAGAAACAAGCGTTTTCGCCGTAGTTGGGTTTGAATCGGATAAGTTATTCACAAATGTCCCTGGTTTTGCCTTTAAAGCTTCTCAACTGCTTATTTGCCGCAACCTTTAGATGTGTCTTATACCTTAAATGCTCCCTGTTTGGCAACAAATAACTGTAAAAAAATCAGGCTCGCTGCGGAACTTCGCGTCTCCGCATCAGGCAAAAATAAGCTTGAAGAAAATATAATAGAATGGTTTAATTATTGCTGCGTTGTTTGAGTTTTTTGCTTTTTTTTAAGAGTGGATTTCAATATTGTCATTTATGGCGGTCATATTATGAAAAAGGCGCTTATTACCGGAATAACGGGGCAGGACGGCTCATATTTAACTGAATTCCTGCTGAAAAAGGGATATGAAGTTTACGGCATAATCCGGCGAAGCTCGTCATTTAATACGGCAAGAATCGACCATTTATATCAGGACCCGCACGAGAAGCCCAAACTGAAACTGATTTATGCTGATTTGACGGACGGCAGTAATCTTCATTCGATATTGAACGATATAAATCCCCAGGAGGTTTATAATCTCGGCGCACAAAGCCACGTTCGTGTAAGTTTCGACCAGCCGATTTATACGGCCAATGTCGATGCGCTGGGAACGCTGCGGATACTCGAGGCGGTTCGTTCAATGAAGAAACCGGCGAAGTTTTACCAGGCGTCAAGCAGCGAAATGTATGGCAAGGCTGTCCAGATGCCGCAAAACGAGAAAACGCCTTTCTATCCGAGAAGTCCTTACGGCTGCGCGAAGGTATATAGTTTCTGGCAGACAGTAAATTATCGCGAAGCTTATGGTCTATTTGCCTGCAACGGCATACTATTCAATCATGAATCGCCCAGACGTGGCGAGACATTTGTTACAAGAAAAATAACTCGTGCGGCAACAAGGATAAAATTAGGCCTTCAAAAGAAATTATTTCTCGGCAATCTGGATGCAAAGCGTGACTGGGGCTTTGCCGGCGATTATGTAGAGGCAATGTGGCTTATGATGCAGCAAAAAAAGGCGGGCGATTATGTGATTGCTACGGGCCGGACGCATTCTGTTCGGGAATTCCTAAACGAGGTATTTAATTACCTTGATATGGATTGGAAAGACTATGTCGAAAAGGACCCGCGGTATTACCGCCCGACTGAAGTGGACCTTTTACAGGGCGACGCGCGCAAAGCCAAAAAATATTTGAAATGGCAGCCGAAAGTAACTTTCAAACAATTGGCCAAAATGATGACAGATGCTGATATGAATCTGGCTAAACAGGAAAAAATACTGAAAGAGCATGGACATAAATAAATGTCGGACTTTTTTAAAAATAAACGTATAGTTGTGACAGGCGGTGCGGGCTTCCTCGGAAAATACGTTCTCGAAGGTTTGCGTAAAAGAGGCTGCAAAGATATTCTCGTACCTGAAATTCAGGATTACAACCTTATCAAGCTCACCGATATAGTAAGAATGTATGATGATATGCGTCCGGATGTCGTTATTCATTTAGCTGCGGTCGTTGGTGGAATAGGCGCAAATAGAGAACATCCCGGCCGATTCTTTTATGAAAATCTCATGATGGGTATTCAGCTTATCGAACAGGCCAGGATAAGAAATATTGGAAAATTCGTCGCTATCGGAACGGTTTGCGCTTATCCGAAATTTACGCCGGTGCCTTTCAAAGAAGAAGAAATATGGAATGGTTATCCGGAAGAAACTAACGCGCCTTATGGCCTGGCAAAAAAAATGCTGCTCGTTCAGTCGCAGGCGTATCGAACTGAATATGGGTTTAATTCAATTTTTCTTGTTCCGGTAAACCTTTACGGCCCCGGCGACAACTTCAACCCCGAAAGCAGTCATGTTATACCGGCACTGATTAAGAAATGCGTTGATGCGGTTGAAAACGGCGACGATTATATTACCTGCTGGGGAACGGGTAATGCCTCGCGGGAGTTTATTTACGCCTGCGATGCGGCCGAAGGGATTTTGCTGGCAACTGAACATTATAACGGCTCTGAACCGGTCAATATCGGAGCAGGCTTTGAAATAAAAATTAAGAATTTAGCTGAAAAAATTGCAAATCTCACGGGGTTCAAAGGGCAAATTCGCTGGGACGATACAAAGCCTGACGGCCAGCCGAGGCGGTTTTTGGATACAAGCAGGGCCAAAAAGCTGTTTGGCTTCGAGGCCAAAACCGATTTCAACAAAGGACTCAAAGAAACTATTGACTGGTATAAACATCAGCGAAAAGTGTAATACCGCTTAATACACTATCGCCGCATAACCGACGCTTTCTTCGCTGCTCTGCCCGAATTTTCTTTCCATTACTTCACTGCTGTGCGTATGAGCGAGTAAAATACCTTTTGTCCTGCCAAGTGCCTTTGCCGCAGCGATTGTCGCACCGGCAGCGCCGGGCCCGCAGGCATTTTGATTTTCCATCGACTCGGTAAGTATCCGCTCGCCCCTCATTTCTACCGCCAGTGTTATGAACGAACGGTCATTTACATCTTTTGCCCATTCGATTCCAGCCTGTCCGTTTCCTTGTGGATTAAAACCATACCCCGGCCCGTAATGCGTCAGGTCGGTCGAGCCGATACATACGATTTTTTTATTCCCGGCCACTTTAATGCATTCAGCGATATCATTTCCGACAGTCATTGCCGATTCAGCCGGCGGAGTCATTATCGGCAGAATCTTGGCATTTTTGAAAAGATACTGGATAAATGGAATTTGCACTTCGATGCTGTGTTCATTTTTATGCGCATCCGGATTAGGTCGTGCGACTTTACTTTTTTTGATTATGGCTGCGGCAAGCTCTTCGTCGATATTTACCTGGCCTAAAGGAGTAAGCCACGACCCGCTGTCATATACTGCCGCGTCAGGGCCGCAAATACTGTGCACCGCCCCGAAGATGACGAAAGTATCGACAGCTTTATTTGCCTTTTCGATTGCCGAAAAAACCATACCTGCTAAATCGCCGCTAAACACCCAGCCTGCGTGCGGAACAATTCCTGCGACAATATTTTCAGGTAATTTTGCATTGATAGGACGATTGGCAAGGCATATTTCGATTTCGCTTATGCACTCTTTTTCGCTGTCAGGATAGAACCTGCCGGCCGCGATGGGTTTTCTTACTGCCATAATTATTTTCTCCGCATTTACCCTGTTAGAGACAATCCTTTTAATTTGCCGAGTTTCAGGTTTTGTCTCTAACGGGGCTTGCATATTTCGGTTAAATTGTTACTATATTATACTCTTATTTTAGGAAAAAATACAATGGCTAAAAATGATAAAAACGTCGCGGTTGTAATGGGTTCTGACAGTGATATGCCCGTTATGAAGGCCTGCATCGACAAATTAAAGGATTTCGGTATTGAGCCGATTGTCAGGATTATCTCGGCGCACAGGACGCCCGACATCGCTGCCGAATTTGCCGAAGCTGCCGCCCAAAATGGCATAAAAGTCATAATAGCCGCCGCTGGTATGGCCGCTCACCTTGCCGGAGCCATTGCCGCAAGGACTGCTTTGCCTGTTATTGGTGTTCCGCTCGCCGCCGACCAGTCGCCTGCGGGCATTGACGCGTTATTAAGTACCGTTCAGATGCCGCCGGGCATTCCTGTAGCTTCTATGGCTATCGGAAAAGCAGGGGCGATAAACGCCGCGGTTTTCGCGATGGAGATTCTTGCTCTTAGCGATGAAAAAATTGCCGCTAAACTGACCGATTTCAGAAAAGCTCAGCGCCAGAAAGTTATCGAAAAAGATTCCGCCGTTTGATTTTAAGATATCGCATGGATGCAAAAACATTTTTAAAGAGATGGCGGTTTACGCTGATTCTGATGTCCGCGGTGGCGGCAGGTGCTTTATTAGGTTATTTAATCGGCGCAAAAGCGGGGGCATTAAAGCCTTTTGGGGATGTATTTTTAAACTTGCTGTTCACCTCTGTTGTTCCGCTGATATTCTTTTCCCTGTCCTCTGCAATAGCGGCAAGTAATAATATCAAACGTCTCGGCCGAATAGCGGGGATTATGCTCGTTGTATTTTTTCTGACGGGTGTAGTATCATCGACCCTGATGGTCTTTGCGGTAAAAATCTTCGACCCGGCAAAAGGGCTGACGTTACAGCTTGCCGAGCCGACGGCGCAGGAATCAGGCGGTCTTGCAACCAAAATTGTCAATACCGTTACCGTAAGCGATTTTGCCGGCCTGCTGACCCGCAGAAATATGCTCGCCCTGATAGTGTTTTCAGTTCTTACCGGATTTGCCTCCCAGGCGGCAGGTGAGAAGGGCCGAAAGTTTCGAGAATTTCTGGTTAGCGGCTCGGAAGTGATGGAGCAATTAATAAAACTGATAATGCTCTATGCTCCGATTGGCCTTGGAGCGTATTTCGCATATCTTGTCGGCACGTTCGGGTCGCAAATTTTAGGCTCATACGCCCGGGCGGTCGCGCTGTATTATCCTTTGGCATTTCTGTATTTTATATTTGGATTTACCATTTACGCGTTTTTAGGCGGTGGCAATAAAGGCGTCAAAGATTTCTGGACGTTCATTCCTCCGGCTGCACTGACGGCCTTTGGCACAGGAAGCAGTCTTGCCGCTCTGCCGGCAAATCTTGAAGCTGCCAGACGCATCGGCGTGCCTGAAGATGTGCGCGAGATTGTCCTTCCGCTTGGCGCGACGATTCATATGGACGGTTCCTGTCTGGCGGCAATTATGAAAATTGCAGTGCTCTTTGCGCTCTATCACCGGGATTTTTCCGGATTTGAAACTTTGGCCGGCGCTGTCGGCGTGGCGATTCTTTGCGGCGTTGTAATAAGCGGCATACCAAGCGGCGGGGTTATGGGTGAAATGCTGATTGTATCGCTCTATGGATTTGGGCCTGAGGCTCTGCCTATAATCTCAATGATTGGTACAGTCGTTGATTCGCCTGCCACGATGATTAATTCTTCCGGCGATACTGTCGCGGCGATGATAGTAAACCGTTTTCTTGGGGGCAAAAAAGGTAATTTAAGTTCTTAATAATAATGCGTGAGCAGTTTTTTTCGTAACCGTAAAACCTTTGACGTGACGAGCCTCGTAACCGTTGCCGTTTTTCCGTTACTTGGATGTTCGACGTTCAACGTTCAATGTTGGACGTTAGTTTTTCTTTCTGCGTTCAGAGTTCTGTGTCCTGTGTCCTGCGTTACGCTCTATCCTGCTCACCCTTTGGCAGTTCATATAAGCCATGTCCGCTGTCTCGCAGCTTTCCTTGGTGGCACAATTCATTCCATACTTCTTGAGGAAACTGATTTGGCGGCTTTATAGCATAAACGCCGGTATGTCCGCCTGAGAACGCGCCCCGGCCAAGTCGCGAGTCGTCGTCCAGCGATGTGAGTTTGAGTCGTTTCTTAAAAGCCTTCAATGCGCTTTTGAGTATCTCAGGCGTTATGCCGCCGCCACCTTGCCCTTGTGGCTGCTGTTGTTGTTCATCCATATAGTCAACCTCTCAATTTAACTACGCTATCTTCGCCGCTTTTTGATTTTTTGTCAAAGTTTTACTTTAATCTTTATTGAAACGACCATTTTGGTCAGCCTGCGCCAAAATGGTCTTTATTTTTTTAACCGTTACAGGCGAAAAACTTGCGCGAAAATTGACGAAATTTTAGCGACCAATATGGCCGTTTGCCGAAAAGTTATATTTTGCTGCAAAATATTCTTCGTTTCATAACTCCTTATATGTAAATGAGTTAAAAAATTATTTTCAACAAAATATCTTCTGGCACACACGTTGCTTTATATATAGCGGTGATATGTTGAGGCCGAGCAGAAGTGAGGTCTTCTTTGAAAAAGGTTATCGAATGCTCGTCCTTGTAAAAGCGAATATTTTGGTAGTAGGACTCGGAGGAAGAAGTGGAGCCTTGAAGAGGCTTCCAATCCGAGTTTTGTCTATAGAGACCGGTTTTGAAGCCGGACGTTCTTTGAAAAATGAAAATGTGAATAGTGTCATCAGTACCTGGGACCTGCCGGATGCTCCGGATGGGCAATTCCTGAAAAACCTGCGGCTGGCAAAACCTTATATGCCGATTATCGCCGTGGTTGACGCAAATAATGTGCGGCAGGAAATTGCGGCCAGAAGTATCGGAACATCTGCGGTGTTAAGCAGTGATGTGTCGGATGAGGTTTTCAGACTGACAGTAACAGGTGTCCTTGGACTTGGTGATACAGAAGAACTTCAGAAACTTTGTGCCATTGCTGACGACTTAGACCATCGTCACGTCTGACACGGGCCAAGACCGAACAGTGATGGACCCGAATTGTCGACAAGCAAGGCACTGGTTATAGGGAGGGAGGGTAGAGAAACAAAAATAACTTCTTCTCCTCCTCCAATAGTGGGTTGTGATCGGACAGTGATAGAAGATTACAGCCTACTGAGAGCAATCACGGCTCTTTAGCCGTGTCCGTATAAAGGGCTCAGGAAGTTTTCTCCTCCTCCCAAAATGAGTAGGGCTTGTGATCGGACAGTGAAAATAGTCGGTTACAGCCCTCTCGAGAGCAAACACGGTATGGGACCGTGATATTTATATACCGCGTTAGGCGGGTAAGGCTCACAAAGAGTTTTCTCCTCCTCCCAACGAGCAGGGTTATGACCGGACAGTGATAAAGATGGTTTTAACCCTCTCGAAAGCAAACATGGCTTAGCCGTGAAAGAATAAACCCGCCAGAGGCGGGTAAAGCTTAAAAAATTCATTTTCTACTCCATTAGGTTGTGGTTGTTGACTGAAAGTGATGATCAGGTCGCAACCTTTAGAAAAAACATGGGTTGACTATGTAAAGAGAATTCATAAGGAATGAAGCATCACCCAATGTTGGGCCCCGACCACAGATCACTGTTCGGTCTTAGGTCGGGGCCAATTTTTTGCGCATTTCGAAAAGTCAGAGCCATTCAGCAGTTTCAACTAAGATTATTATTCACTAACCTCAACTCATTCACTAATCTCAGCTAAAAATATTATCATTTACCGGCCTCAACTAATTATTGCTTTTTGCCGCCGATAGTCTAAAATTAAGCAGACTTTGGGGATATAAAAATGAAAGATATCGAACTGGAAAAATATTCGTCGGCGTTCACATTGTCAGATATGGAAATATTCGTATTTCCAGAGTTGATGTATTCACTTTTATTGGCAAATATAATGAGCCCGCTTGTTTGGCAGTGGCGAGAGGAAAGCTCATTCAAAAAACTGGCCGGCAAAGACCCATATAAAAAACTTATGCGCCTCCGCCAATATATTATGGATGAATTCGAGTTCAACCTCGACCTGGAAACCTGGGGTCTGACCGACAAAAATACAGAAGTAAAAAGATTCGAAAAATACCTCCCAGCAGGTGAAATATCCAAAAGCAACGCTCTGTTCGGCTATGAAGGCGATACCTACTACTACGACGTCGATATCCGTAAACATTTCGGACTGGATAAATACAATACCGATATCATCCCATACTGGAAAACCGAAACTGTAGAAGCTATGAACGCCTTTAGGCATAAAAAAGGCTATAAAACCGGGGCAGGCGAGTGCGTATCACTGTCAACGCTATACGCCGCGGCGGCATTTATCGTATGCGGAATACCCCTGGAAGAGATATATATGGTTTTAACGCCGCTGCACTCGCAAAACTTCATAGATATCAACGGCGGAGTCATTACCAATAACAGAAGATTAGTTACCAAATCGATGTGGTTCAACGGCACGGAACTTTCAAATAAGGCTCAGCGTGCCTTGCGAAACGAACAGATAACCATAGTCGAACACACAAGCGGACTTGTTCACTGCCTTTATAAAGACGCGACAATCGACAAAAATATTTACGAGGACTTTTGCGGTAAACTGAAAGGTTTTCTGCAGGAGGAACTGTCGACGGCTATGATGGTTAATTTCCTGCGGGCCAATCCTGATTATCAAAAATATTTTCAGTTCTGCAAGGAATGCCGAACCAATCCGCAATTTGTCAATGCAGAAGACCTTTTCAACTACGAACATCTAAGCCCGCTGAAAGTTTCCGACTGCTCGCATAAACAACTGCTCGAAGAAGTTTTTGACGGCGAATTTTCAACCGTGCCTTCCCCAAATAGAATCCGCTGCGACCAGTTCGAAGAATTTATGAGAAAGAAAAAGCCTGATATCAGAACCGAACAGGGCAGGGCGGACATTACCGAAGTTTTCGCAAAATATATGCCTGATGCAAAAAAGTTTGTGAGCGAGTTTATCGACTTTATACATATCGAGCCGAAACTGCCAAGCGGAGAAAAAAATTACATACCGACAGAGCCGATAAAAATATCGGCCGGAATGAGCCGAGAGCAGATAATTAATTATCTGCAAAGCATAAGAAGCACAAATATTGTCGCAGACCTTGCGTTTTATGCATATCGAGATATGGAAACCTGCGACTGGAAGCCTTTTGTAAAATCGGCAATAGAGCGAAGCCCGGTTTCAATTGAGATGATAAAAGATAAATCAATCGAAGATTGTTTCAAATGGCTTCATTGTTTGAAGAATGAGTCGATATATGATGGTAAGAGGGTGGCGCAGCCGGATGAGGTCGCAAATTACAGCAGGGGAGACGGGATTGAAAAAGCGATTACACTTGCCAATATAATGCATAGAAGAGAGCCGGAGAAAGAAATTTCAATAAAGATAAACGGCGGCAGCGTTGTTGTTGAAGCGGGTAAGAAATTTGAGTTTGAAAGTTCAAAAGGGTTTGAGAAAAAGATAGCAATAAACAAAGGAGAATACAGAATACAGTAGACAGTGGAAAAATTAAAAATCAAATATCAAAATGACAGAGCAAAATTTAAAAATTGATAAACGTCCCCTATTTATTCCCATTTATTCTGTTTGTAAAATTTCCTCTGGTGTTTCTAATACATACATATCAATATAGCCTTTGTTATGAGAATTAACATAAACTACAGAATAGTTGTTTTTGTCAATGCGTTGCATATGTGATACATGGTCAAGATTAATCCAAATAATACTTTGGTCTATTAATGTAAGTTTTTTAAAATTCATTTTTTCACCTTAAACATTTCAAAAAAAATGGTTAACTAGTCAATTAAACTTCGGATTTTTTAAAACGATTTCATTTAAATCTGAAAAATAAGACAATAAATTATATTCTGTAATTGGTGCATCTCCTGGATGAGCACATTGGCACCTTAAATCAAAACAACTTCTTAAACGTGTATGTTGATTGAAATCAATTAATTGCATTCCTTCAAGTATCCAAATAATTATTGTGTCAAAAACTTGTCTAAGCTCGTTGATTGATGAAATGTTTTGAGGTTGATTGAATTTTTTAAATCTTCCGATTTGTTGACTTGCCATAGTTGCAGAAGTTACATTGAATTTAGCGAAACCGATTTTTTCTATTGTGTTATGAATTCTGTTTATTGCTGTACACCACCCTAAAACAACTGCCGCTCGATAATATTTATGTTTAGCACAATTGATTGCCTCTTTAAGATATTCATCTTCAACTTGATCGGGTAATCCTTCTAACATCTTTGATAATAAAGAAATATCTGTAGTAGATTTTGGATTTTTTTGCATTGGCAAGATGAAATCGTCACGAAAACTTTTAGACAAAAAACCTAAAGTTTCTAAATAGCTCTTTTTGAGATTATTTGGGGCGCTTATTTTTATAAGTCGTTCAAAATTTTCTGAGTAAGTATCAGCAACCTCAGAGGTAATATTGTATTGGGCTTTTAAAGGTTCAACTATTTCTTTAAACCATTTGGTTCCTAATATTTCTGCACGTTCTCTTATTGTTTTCTTTGAAATAGAATTTGCATGTTCTAATGCTACATCTTTGCGCAAATCTTTTAATTGTTGATGTATTTCTTGTAAAGTTTTTAACATTTTATTGTAAATCGTTTATGGTTTGAGCTAATGCTTTTTTACCATCTGCATTTAAACGGATTGCAGGTTGTTTCTTATCATATTTTTCAAAATTATCGAATAAAGCTGCACTGTTTTTGAAATAAGCTGCGAAATTGTTTGGATCATAACATTTCCTTAAATTGCATTCTTCTCGAACCTTTTCTCCATCAAATTCAAACTCGCCAGTATGGATTGCATTTTGTAAAGATTGCAATAATGCTATCCTTGTTTGACACTCTGAAATTTTTGTTGTTTTTAAATCATCAAAGAGTGGCAAAATATTCTCTCCTTCTTTGTAGAAAATTTGGTTTATATTCGAAATTGATAAACCATTAGCTTGAAGGAATTTTTTAGTTTTTACATGTAGATCCTTTTCTTGAAAATCTTCTTGCTTATCATTATTTTTTTTCTGATTTTCATCAGAAGAATTATCTTTTTTTTCATCATCTTTTTTCACTTCAGGATGTTTAGGGCTTGTGTGTGGGGGGAGGCCTTGTTTTTCAAGATAATCTTTTAATAATAATTCAAAGCATTTACTTTGTAAATTCTCGGGACAGTCTTTTGCAATCGCGATGAATTCTGAAACTTTATCTTTTAAACTCATTATCTGTACCTTTCCTATCGAAGCTTATAATTTAAATAATGGGGAACACTCTTGCGCCGTCTTTGTTGCATTCCTGAATGTCTCTCTAAAATCAATATATCTCTTTCTTTCTCAAAATCAACTAAATTTCGGCTATCTTTGTCGTGAATTTTTTACAAAAAGCGCACGTAAAAACTTGCGCGCTTCAAAAAAATAAAAAAATTTATATCCTTATTTCATAAGCACTTACGAATTGTGGATAAAAAATTATTGGTCATTTTTTTGCAAAAGCGCGCAAGTTCCTATGTAGGGTAGAAGGACAGTAATTCTTAATTCTTAATTTTTAGTTCTTAATTTTGGAACTGCCTTCGGCAGAGTCATTAATTCATAATTCAACATTAAAAATTCAAAATCAAACTATCCATGCCCATACTCCATCTTCACATTCCAACAATTCATTATTATCTGCCGACGTTTATTATGCGCCTTGGCGTGTGGTTTTTGCTGCGCTGGAGAAAATTGAAATGCGGGCATTGGTACCGCAAAATAAAACTTTCAGGCGGTCATCGTCCCTCAGTGACAAACTCAACTGCGGCACGTCCCTTCGGGACAAACTCCGCTGCGGCGAAGTTTGCCATTGTCGAGCCAGAAGATTTCGAGGAACTAAATAAATATAAATGGTACGCAGTAAACGGGGGGCATACTTTTTACGCTGTTCGGCCGATATATAATGAAAATCATAAAAGAACAACGATAAAAATGCATCGGCAGATTATGCAACCTGAGAGGGATAAATATGTCGATCATATAAATCATAACGGACTGGATAACCGGAGGGAAAACCTGCAATGTGTAACGCCGGAGCAGAATAGCTGGAACCGCAAAAAAGAAAAGGTCGGCGGAAGCTCAAAATATACCGGCGTGCGATGGTGCGAACATCGCAAAAAATGGCGGGCCAGTATCAGGCGTAACGGGGCAAAAGAACATCTGGGCTATTTTGACAATGAACCAGGGGCGGCAAAGGCTTATGATGAGGCGGCGAAAAAATATAGAGGAAGATTCGCGGTAGTGAATTTTTAATGAAAAACTCTTTAATCGCTGATTACGCGGATTCTTCACAGATTTTTTTCACCACGAAGAACACGAAGGACGCACGAAGGATTGCTTTAAGACATAATTACAAAATCAAACCCTCCCTGAAGCGAGCTTCGTCCGGGTTTATATTTTGTAATTATTGTCGCTGCGCGACTTTTGTCTTAAAGCAATATAACGTCCACGATTGTACCGGATTTAGACTTTAAATTTTGATTGGCATTATGGGTGGAAATAATGATAATATGGAAAAAGGAAGATACAGTAGAAAGTAAAGAGAGCCAAATAAATGGAATTGGGTATAAACAATAAAACGAGGTTTGAGGTGGTTGGGCATATTCAGATAATTGCCAAAACTTTACTAATTATCTGCGGAATACAGATAGTATTGTGGGTAACATCATATAGTTTTACAATGCAAGGAATACTATTCGATAGGTCTGAAACAGCGGTGACAATATCTCTTATATCTTATATCTTCGCCGTAATACTTGTTGTGAGTTCTATCATATTTTTTATGATATTAAACAACGACTGGCTGGTTAAAAAAATTCTGCCCAGCGAAGAGCCGATACCTGTTGAATATCAAAAAATCTGGTTTATAGCTGCTTTGCGGGTTGGGCTGGTATTTTGCGGACTGATGCTGCTTGCCAGTTCGATAGAATCAGTAATATATACCGTAAAATTAATTGTTTGCTGGCCCTTTTGGAATACACAATGGTTTTCAGATTTTATGTATGGTAATTCCGACGTCCGGTTTCAGGAATTCCGGCTGCAGCAAGGGGCTCACAATGTTTTTAATACCATACTTATTGTATACCTGATAATGGCTTCGCCGGGATTTGTTAAATGGCAGGCTAAAAGAATGTTTAAGGTTTAGAATAGTGAGGAATAAAAATGAATAAGATGCATACACTTGCCAAAACGCTTATTACGATAATTGCAGTTTATTGGCTGATATTGATAGGACTTGGTGTTGTGCAGATGCTTTTTATGCTGATATTCTATTATTCTAAAACTCCTAAAGATCAAACGAGTATGCTTCTGGGATTTATAATGTTTTTTATTATGATTCTTATTGTATTGGTAATCTCGAATACTCTCAGGAGGCGTGATAAGATAGCCGAGAAAATAGTCGGAGTCGAATCGCCGCAAAATCCGGTCTCGCAGGTAGAATGGATACCGTTTGCTTTTCGTTTAATATCTGTTATCGCGGGGATGTATTGTTTTTATCGCGTTGCCGTTCAGATCGCCGCGATGGCAAGCCATTTTATGGCAAATCGGTCATCTTACAGACAAATGGAATCAGGCTGGCTGATAATGTTAAAAGAACATTTAGTTGTTTTCATATTAGTTGCCGCGGGAATATATCTTTTGTGCGGGGCGCCGCACTTTGTCAGATGGCAGGTCAGGAAAACTATTGAAATGTGCACAAATGGCGGTGAAAATAAAAAGTAATAATAATCAATAAAGAAGAATACGGAATTGTTTAATCACTGATTACGCAGATTTAAACAGATTAAAAAATAGGCAAATGTTCGCTACTATTCTATTGTGGCAAGCATTAGGCTAAAAACAGGTGGAATTATGACGATATCAAAATATTATTGTCCTTCTTGCGGCAAACGAATAAGTTGGATACAAAGCTGGAAGTTTGCTAATTGGGCTGGGGCTGGTTTTAGAAAATCCTCCCCTTGTCCTCATTGCGGAAAACTTCTTATCTGGTCAAAGTGGCCTTGGAGAATGATAATTACTGGGAGCTTTATCGGGGGTGTTCTTCTTCTTACTCGTTTACTGTTTCCAAAAATAGAAGCTACAAAAGATTTAAACATAATATTTCTGATAATATCATTATTAATGCTATTGGGTCTGTTTACGGCAAAATTGGAAGTATCAGACTCAGATAAGAGAAAAGAAGCTCAGTGAAATTCAAGATGATATTTCGACAATTAAACTGATAGAAAAAACAAAAGGATGGGAAATAAAAACTTCTTTGACAAATTGGGTAACTGTATATAACTACAATCCATATGGAAAAAACAAACAGGAAAATAAATTTTGCGGGAACGGCGTTTGCCGTGCTGTCGCTGCTGTGCGGGGTGCCGGGGCCATTAATCATTAAATATATTGCGCCCGATATGGACTTCTGGACACAGAATTTTCTGCGATATGTCGTTGCTGTGATAACGATGCTTCCATTTATTTTTCTTTCGCAAAAAAAAGATTTCTATTCAAAAGAGCTTTGGCGAAAGGCACTGATAATAGCAGTAATCAACGTCGTGGTGCAATGCTGCTGGGGCGCTGCGTTCTATTATATCAATCCCGCGTTTGTTACGCTGCTATCCAAGTCGTCAATCCTGTGGACTGTAGCGATATCACTGATTTTCTTCGCTGACGAGAGGCCGCTGGTAAAAAGCTGGGCTTTCTGGGCTTCATTTATTATCGTGATAGTCGGACTTGCCGGCGTTATGGTTTTCAAACAGGATTTTTCGACGAAGGCATCTATTATAGGGATAGTTTTGACATTGGGCTTTGCGATTAGCTGGGCGTTTTATACTATTTCGATAAAGGTACTGCTGAAAAATGAGGATTCAATAACAAGTTTTACAATTGTATCGATTTATTCGACGATAGGACTGGGCATTTTGGCATTTTGGTTTGGAAAACCTATGCAATGCGTAAACTTTTCAGGAAATATATGGTTTTTGCTGATTTTAAGTTCTCTGACAAGCATATCCGCATCGCACGTAACCTTTTACTCGGCGATAAAGAGAATCGGTTCATCTATTCCGACGCTTGTTGTCCTGGCCCAGCCGTTTCTTGTTCTGCTGGTTTCGCGGGTTTTATTTGATGAACATCTCAACGGGCCGCAGTGGTTTTTTGGGTTGCTGCTCATTGCAGGAGCAGGACTTGCAATAAAGGCGCAAGAGCATATAAAAAATTGAGGATATTGCAATGACGACAGGCATAACAAAACGTTTATCGTTTTTAGACAGGTTTCTGACGCTGTGGATTTTTCTGGCGATGTTCATCGGCGTCGGGGCAGGGTATCTTTATCCGCCGATAGTAAAATTCTGGAACGCATTTCAATATGACACAACGAATATTCCTATAGCGATTGGTTTAATTCTGATGATGTATCCGCCACTAGCCAAGGTGAAGTATGAAGAGCTTGGCGAAGTCTTTAAAAATTATAAAATTCTGGGATTGTCTCTGATACAGAACTGGGTTATCGGGCCGGTGCTGATGTTTTTGCTGGCGATTATATTTCTGAGAGGCTATCCGGAATATATGATTGGTCTTATTCTGATTGGCCTTGCCCGCTGCATCGCGATGGTTATCGTATGGAATGAACTTGCGGGCGGCGACAGCGAATATGCCGCAGGACTGGTCGCGTTTAATTCTATTTTTCAGGTTCTTTTCTTCTCGGTTTACGCGTATGTTTTCATTACGGTTCTGCCGCCGATGGTCGGCCTGAAGGGGACTGTCGTAAATGTCAGTATCGCTCAAATCGCCAAAAGCGTTTTTGTCTATCTCGGCATACCGTTTATCGCAGGAGTGATAACGCGATTTAGTCTTATTAATCTTAAAGGCAAGGACTGGTATCAAAATAAATTCATCCCTAAAATCAGCCCCATTACATTGATTGCTCTTCTTTTTACAATCGTTGTGATGTTCAGCCTTAAGGGCGAATTTATAGTTTCGCTGCCGATGGATGTGCTGCGTATCGCTGTGCCGCTGCTGATTTATTTTGTAGTGATGTTCTTTATTACGTTTTATATCAGTGCAAAAGCCGGCGCCGATTACGCCAAATCGGCCACGTTGTCTTTTACCGCGGCCAGCAATAATTTCGAATTGGCTATCGCAGTCGCGGTAGCGGTTTTTGGAATTAATTCCGGCCAGGCATTCGCTGCCGTTATCGGCCCGCTGGTTGAAGTGCCGGCGTTAATTAGTCTTGTGAATGTAAGCCTTTGGATAAAGAAAAAATACTTTATATGAAATGTTAGATAGTTTATACTGAATGAATGGAAGATAATAAAGAATCGGCGATGAGGTTTATTTTGCTTCTGGGGGTCGTCAGCCTTCTTGCGGATATGACTTATGAATCTGCGCGAAGTTTGGCCGGGCCATATCTTTCCACCCTTGGCGCAACGGGAACAGTTGTCGGAGTTGCCGCAGGGCTTGGCGAATTGCTTGGATACGGGCTGAGGTATTTTTCGGGGCTGTTGAGCGATAAAACACGGCGATACTGGCTGATAACAATTGTAGGTTATGTGGTAAATTTGCTGGCGGTTCCGCTGCTGGCTCTGACACATCATTGGCCGATGGCGGTAGCTTTGATGATAAGCGAGAGAATCGGCAAATCCATTCGCACGCCCGCCCGCGATGTAATGCTTTCGCACGCCACTGCGACTGTCGGCAGGGGATGGGGATTTGGGATTCACGAGGCGATGGACCAAATCGGCGCGATGACCGGCCCGGTGATTGTTATGATTGTTCTCGCTATTAACGGCTCATATCGTTATGCCTTTGCGGTTCTGGCTATCCCGGCCTGTATGGCGATTACCGTGCTTTTAATAGCTCGAAATATTTATCCGCATCCTCAAAAACTCGAAAAAGCTTCCCAGGATAACAAGCAGAATGTCAAACTTCCCAAAGCATTTTGGCTTTATCTGGGAGCTGTCGGTCTTGTGGCGGCGGGCTTTGCAGATTATCCGCTGATTGCGTTTCATATTAAACAGCACAATATTTTTGCCGACAAATGGATTCCGCTTCTTTACGCAATCGCTATGGGCGTTGACGGCTTAGCGGCTCTTTTCTTTGGCAAATTATACGACAAAAAGAAACTGCTTTCGCTCGCGACAGCGGTAGTGATTTCGTCTCTCTTTGCGATTTTCGCATTTTCGCTTTCGCCGATATGGATTATCGCCGGGATTATGCTCTGGTCTGTCGGTATGGGCGCTCAGGAATCTATTATAAGGGCCGCGGTAGCCGATTTTGTCCCAACAGTCAAACGCGGCACAGGATACGGCATTTTTAACGCGGGCTACGGTATATGCTGGTTTTTGGGAAGTGCGCTGATGGGCGTTCTTTATGATTTTTCTATTCCGGCTCTTATTGTCTTTTCAGTTGTTTCCCAGGCCGCTTCGCTGCCGCTGTTTGTCAGCTCGCAAAAACACTTTGCCGGAAAATGATATTTAATGGTCATTTCGAGCGCAGTCGAGAAATCTATTTAATTTCGTTTTTCCCATCTTACCCCAAAAACTATTCCATCAAATTCATTTTTTTATTTCCTTATACTTTGAGACCACTAAAACGCAACGCAGTCGCAGCCCAGACCCCAGAAATCGCTATAGCGGGGAGCGGCGGTTTTGATGCCGACCAGGAGTTGATGGGCAGCATGGAGACAGCCGTGCGCATGGCACTGGGTGGTATGCTGGTGCCGAGGGACAGGGACGCCGGCACGAGCGGCTTTGCGAACATCTAATGGCGCTCCGTACCCGCCATAAACCTTTACGGGTGACCATTCCGGCAGCACGGGCAGTGGCGCCGGGCCAAGGTCCTGAAATTCCTTGGCGCTATAAACAATCTTCCCGCCAACAATGGTAAGGACAGACTCAATCCCCTTGATTTTCTCTTCCGGCACGGAGAAGTAATCTTCGGTGAGTGCAGTAACATCCGCCAGTTGGCCGATGGCGATTGCCCCTTTCTTGCCGCTTTCACTCGAAAACCAGCTGCTGCCAATCGTATAAAGTTTCAACGCTTCCTCCCGGCTCAAACGGTTTGCTTCGGGATAGAGTTCGGCACCGCCGATGGTTTTCCCGGCAACGAGCCAGTAAAGAGAAAGCCAGGGGTTATAGCTGGCAACGCGGGTTGCATCAGTGCCCGCCCCCACGGGAATGCCAAACTCGAGCATTTTTCTAACCGGAGGAGTCCGCTTGGCTGCCTGCTTCCCATAACGATCCAGGAAATACTCTCCCTGGAAAGCCATGCGATCCTGAATGGCAATGCCGCCTCCCAACGATTTGACGCGTTCCATATTGCGGTCGGAGATGGTTTCGCAATGATCGAAGAACCACTTTATTCCTTTGAAGGGAATCTCTCGGTTCACCTCTTCGAACACATTTAACATGCGAGAGATGCTTTCGTCATAGGTCGCATGAATGCGGAACGGCCATTTATTGGCGGCCAGCAACGAAACAACTTCTTTCAAATCCTTCTCCAGGTTTGACGGGAGGTCGGGCCGGGGTTCCATAAAATCTTCGAAATCCGCCGCCGAATAAACAAGCATTTCACCAGCGCCGTTGCAGCGGTAAAAATCGTCCCCCTTGTCTGGCGTGGTGAGCTTCATGCATCGCAGGAAATCATCCTTCTCCTCTTTGGGTTTTTGGGTGAAAATATTGTAGGCCATACGCACAGTCATTTCGCCCCGCTTGTGCAGTTCCTCAATGATCGCGTAGTCATCCGGATAGATTTGCGATCCGCCGCCCGCATCCACCAGGCTCGTGAGGCCAAGACGATTCAACTCGCGCATGAAATGACGCGAAGAATTCATTTGATGTTCTGGTGGCAGCTTTGGTTGCTTGCCGACAGTGGCGTAAAGAATGCCGGCGTTGGGACGAGCGATGAGAAGTCCGGTGGGATTGCCGTTTGCGTCGCGCTGAATTTCACCGGATGGCGGATTCGGGGTGTCTTTCGTATAGCCGCAAGCCCGCAGAGCAGCCTTATTCAATATTCCGCGGCAATACAGGTGCAGGATAAAAACCGGCGTATCAGGTGAGACAGCGTTAATTTCCTCGAGCGTGGGCATGCGACGTTCGGCGAACTGAAATTCGCTCCAGCCGCCTATAACCCGAACCCATTGGCCGGGCGGTGTGCGTTGCGCTTGCTCTTTCAGCATCCGTAATCCGTCGGCGAGCGAGCCAACGCCGTCCCAGCGCAGCTCAACGTTGTAACTGAGACCGCCTCGAATCACATGCATATGTGAATCGTTGAGTCCCGGGATAACTCGCCGCCCTTTAAGGTCGATCAATTGCGCATTTTTCGGAGCTTTTGACCTAATTTCTTTATCATTCCCTATGGCTGCAACTTTCCCATTTTGGATGAGAATCGCTGATACTTCTGGACTCCTGGGATCAAAGGTTGTAATGCGGCCATTGAAAAGAACCATGTCTGTTGATAAATTTTGACTCATGGGTCACCTCGTTTCTGAAATTCAGTTGAGATGCCAACAATTATCCGGACGTATGCCCGCCAACCATTGCATTGGCATATATAATGCCAACGCCGTATGCCCCGGCATGCTCCTTGGCAATGCCAAGCACGGCATCATACGTTTCCTGTCGCGCCCAGTCTCGCTGGAATTCACACAATATCTGCAGCCACGTTACCGGAACAGCTCCCGCCTGAATCATACGCTGCATCGCCATCTGATGAGCTTCAGTCGTTGTAGCGCCTGAAGCGTCAGCTACAGCATAGACCTCGTAACCAGCTTCCATCGCGTAAATGGCCGGAAATGCAAGGCATACTTCTGTCCATAAAGCCGCCATTACCAGCTTCTTACGCCCCGTCTTTTCCACTGCTGCCACAAACTTTTTATCTTCCCAAGAATTCATCGTCGTGCGGTCAATGGGTTTCTGGTCAGGAAAAACCGCTTGCAGCTCAGGCAGCAGTGGCCCACTAAAACTTTTTGCCGCAACTGTCGTCAGAACCGTGGGCACTTTGAAAACTTTGGCTGCTTTGGCAAGCCCTAAAACATTATTGATAATCGTCTGGCGATCGTTCGATTGAACACCGAAAAACATTTGTGGTTGATGGTCAATTAAAACCACCGCGCAATTATCCGGGGTAAGCAGACTATGAATACTTTGATTACTCATGTTTTTCTCCTTATATTTATTGACAATTTTTAAACTTAACCGCTCGAGTTTATTTTTTTCCTTTTCATACATCAATCATAGCGCAATCTGGATCCAGCCGGCTTCAAGCCTGGTTGCATAGGTACGGATGGATTCCGTGCGAACGTGCTTCATCAACATGCCGATGTTCTGCAGGTATTCGCCCAACATTGGCGGCGGGGTCTCGTGGCCGATATCGTGCGGAACAGGGCCGGACAGGGCCTGGCCGGTGGTAACGTCGAACTGGGCGCAGTGCATGGGGCAGGTAAGATACCTGCCGTCGAGCGTGCCCATATCAAGCGGCGCATTCATGTGGCCGCAGCGTCGTTGGATGGCGTAGTAATTTCCACCGCAGTTGCAGACGACGATTTCGTTTCCATCGAGTTCAACGGCTTTCATCCCGCCGGGTGCCACTTCGTCAGCGTTTATCGCTCGAATGAATTTTTCACTCAAGGCCCACCTCCTTTGGCGACAGTTGGGGCAGCTTGTCAGGGTCGAGGACATCCTTGTGCACGAATAGCCCGCACCAACAGCGTTTGATAATATCGAAATGCTTCCGGTGGAATGGTATGCACGGGCAGACGATTTGCATATCGCGCTGGCGGTCGTGACGCAGCGGCTGGCAGGGACAGAATGGAACGCCATGCTTGCCTTCCAGTATCACCTCCTGCTCGAGCAGGAAATCCATCATCTCCGCGTCTGGCGTAAACTTGAAACCCAACGGCTCGACGACCTTGGCGAAGAAATATTGCAGTGCCTTTTTTCTTGATTCAGTATTCATTCAGCACCGCCTCATATGCCCATCGCGCTCGAATAGCGCTGGGGCTGATAACCTACGATGACTTCGTCGTCAATCTTGACGAATGGAAAGCCGGTGGCGCCCGCGGCATCAACCTCCTGCACAATCCTTCTTTGTGTCGGCTCGTCAGCGAGGTCATAATCGATGTAAGTGAACGGAATATTGTGGTCAGAGAAAAACTTTTTTGTCTTACGGCACCAGGGGCAAGTTGAGAGAGTGTACATGCTGACCTTTTTCATGAGCATTTCCTTTCATTTGAGGTTAACAAATAGTTTGCCGGCTTCGGACTTTGTGGGATAAACCGCAAGGCCAATTTCAGGCGCATCCAGGAACTTGCCTGTTCGAACATCGAACCGCCAATCGTGGCATGGGCAGGTTATCGTGTAGCCCGCCAGTTTGCCCGTCAGCAGCGGGCACGCCATGTGCGCACACTTGCCTGAAACGGCGTAAATCGCGCCGCCGACGCGAGCCAAAACGACATTCACGCCCAGCGGATAGACCGTCGCCATGTGGCCTTCCAGCAACGCGGCGTCGTCCAGCACGTATATCCAGTTCGTCGCCATTTGTTCTCCGATTGATTCTTTATTTCGCCAGCCCAATCTGCTTCATGAACGTGAGATTGTCCCAGAACAAATACTCTTCGTTCATTACTCCGTCTTTCCAATGACCTACGGTGCACATCGTAATCTTGTACGGCTTACCAGTCGGTGCGATTGTCTTTCCATCCGGCGTGGGCATTGGCTTGGTGAAGGTCCCCTCCATTATTCCAATAACGGCCGTCCACTCTCCCGAGCCGATTTTCACAGTGTGGATTTTTATCCTAGTATCCGGAGCGTAGACAAACATAGCCTTTAGATCCTCGATGTGTTTCTCGATACCCTCGGTCTGGTGTCCGTCGGGCCAGTGCACGATTACGTCCTTGGAGTGGCTCTCGTGCAGTCGCGTCCACTGTTGCCCGGTGAAAACAACATAGTCCAGGGTGTCGAACGTGGCGAGGTGCTCGGCGATGGCTTTCGCCTCGGCCTCATACTGTGCCAACTTCGGTTTTACTGGAGTCGCAGCCTTCATTCCCGTATTTCCGGTGCAGCCCGAAATCATAGTCATAACTCCGATGCAGACTGTGGCCATTGCCAATACATACCAGTTTGGTCCTTTAGTGAACATGGTCTTTCTCCTTTCTGTATATGAGTGCTGATATCCTCAGGTGTGCCAATTGATATTAGATTTTAAATATTAAACCCTCGGCTGCATAACCAGGCTTTTCAATTACATAATAATATCTATAGTTGTTTTTATTATCAATCTTTAAATTTAACCGGTTTATTTTTCCTTGCTTCTTTACTTCCTTGCTTCTTTACTTCCTTTTTGCTATAATAATCATATATCTGCTTTAAGGATGATTAATGAAAATTACATTTCACGGGGCTGCACGGGAAGTAACCGGCTCGGCTCACATAGTTACAATCAACGGCAAAAACATTCTGCTCGACTGCGGGATGTTCCAGGGCAGTAGAAAAGAGGCATTCGAAAAGAACCGCAATTTTCTCGTTGACCCTGCCAAAATTGATGTGATGCTTCTTTCGCACGCTCATATGGACCACAGCGGCAATATTCCGACGCTCGTTAAAAGAGGCTACAAAGGCAAAATTTACTGCACCGAAGCTACTGCCGACCTGTGCGACATAATGTTTCAGGATTGCGCCCGCATCCAGGTTCACGATGTTGAGTTTGTCAATAAAAAGCGTATCAGTCAGGGCAAAGCTCCTTTCGAGCCGCTTTATACAGTTGAAGACGCCAATATCGCGTCAAAACAGCTTGTGCCGATTCCGTATTCCAGGCCGTTTAAGATTTTCGATAATGTCGAGGTTTGCTTTCACGACGCAGGCCACATTTTAGGCTCTGCGTTTGTAGAGATAAATTACAGAGAAAACGGCAGTGGCGTAAAAAAGCTTGTATTCACCGGCGACATCGGCCGCCGCGACATCCCTATTTTGCAGGACCCGGTCGTTATAAAGGATATTGATTATTTGATAACCGAAAGCACTTATGGCGACCGCAAGCACCCGCCCGCCGCGGATGTCAAAGCCGCTCTCAAGGCAGTTGTCGATAAAATTTTCCAAACCAAAGGCAAACTTATTATCCCCGCCTTCAGTGTCGGCAGAACGCAATACATTATTTATCTGCTCAATAAACTGTACAGCGAAGGCCAGCTTCGCCCGTTTCCTATTTTTGTCGATTCGCCCTTGTCCAGCGCAGCGACCGAAGTTTACAGAAAGCATAAGGAGTGCTGGGACTCTTCGGCGCTGGAGTTTTTGATTGACGGCCACAAGCCTTTCGACTTTGAAAATCTGCGATACACCGAAAGTGTCGAGGAATCCAGGGCTTTGAACGATATGTCCGGCCCGATGATAATTGTTTCTGCTTCGGGAATGTGCGAAGCCGGCAGGATCCTTCATCACCTCAGGAACAATATCGAAGACCCCAGGAATATCATTTTGGTTGTCGGCTATATGGCTGAAAACACTCTTGGCCGTCGGATTGCCGAGCACCAGAAGCAGGTCAAAATTTTCAGTACAGTCCTGTCGCTCAGGGCCGGCGTTGAGGAAATTGCCGCTTTAAGCGCCCACGCCGACGAATTCGAGATGCTCGACTATTTCGATAAGTGCGGGGCCTCGCATATTGAGCAAGCTTTCTGCGTCCACGGCGAACAGAACGCCCTTGAGTTTTTCAGTGAAAGGCTGCGCGAAGCTGGCATGAAAAACGTCCATATTCCCGCACCGGGCGACGTCTTTGAGCTTTAATATCCCCTCCGTGTATTTTACTTGAAAAATACAGGGCTATTCTGTAAACTAATTCTTTCTTGTCGCCAACGTAGCTCAACGGTGGAGCTCCGGTTTTGTAAACCGGGGGTTATCGGTTCGAATCCGATCGTTGGCTTTCGAGCTTTTTAAGTAAAAAGACCGATAAAAAGGCAAATCTTTCTTGACCCCCTCGGATTAAAATATATATAATTGCTCGTTTCCAGAATAGTAAATTTTACGGAGAAACAAGTTGAAAAAAGCGATTGAGAAAGCAAAGGCACTCGTTGACGCGATGGAGTATATCCGTCAGTTTCGCGGCAAAATTGTTGTCGTTAAATTGGGCGGAAGCGTTATCGACGAGCCTGAACATCAGAAGAAGCTTCTGGCCGATGTAGTCTTTATGGCTACCGTCGGCATCAGACCCGTTCTGGTCCACGGCGGAGGCAAGGCTATAACAAAGGCGATGAACGAGTCCGGCCTTGAGCCGCAGTGGGTCAACGGAAGACGATATACCGATGAGCGGACTATGGCTATCGTAGAGCATGTCCTGATACACGATATAAACGCCTCCATCTGCGAGACGATAAAACAGCTGGGCTGCGAAGCGATGGGTCTGCATTCGCTCAGCAGCTGTGTTCTTTTTGCTGAGCCGCTGCGGATGACCGATTCGCAGGGCAGAAAAATCGACCTCGGCCTTGTCGGCGAAGTCAAGACCGTAAACAGTCAATTGCTGAAAAACCTTTGTGCCAGCGAGACGATTCCGGTTATCGCGCCTGTCGCAATCGACCGGGGCGGCGGAAAGCTCAATGTCAATGCCGACAGCGCAGCGGGAAAAGTCGCTGCGGCCGTCGAAGCGGAAAAATTCGTCTCAGTAAGCGATACTAACGGGATTCTCAAGGATGTGAACGACCCGGAAAGCAATATATCAAGCGCGACCGAAACGGAAATAAAACAGATGATTGAATCGGGCATTATAACCGAAGGTATGCTGCCGAAAGTCGAGGCTTGTCTTATCGCCCTCGATGGCGGCGTAAAGAAGGCTCATATAATTGATGGCAGAATCCTGCATTCACTGTTGCTGGAAATATATACTGAAGAAGGTGTCGGAACACAGATAATTAAATAAGGATAAAGAAGAATAAAAAATGACTACAAATGAAGTAATCGAAATGTTCAATAAGTATGTTATCGCCAATTACAGCCGATTGCCGAAGGTTATCGCCAGCGGCAGGGGAAGCTATATATATGATATAGAAGGCAATAAGATTCTCGATATGTTTCCCGGCTGGGCGGTAAGCGGAATAGGGCACTGCCATCCGAAGGTTGTAAAAGCCATTCAGAAGCAGGCGAAAATTCTGCTGCATATGGATAATACGTTTTACACCGAGCTGCAGGGGCGGCTTGCGCAAATGCTCGGCGAGCGGGCGTTCGGCGGCAAGAGCTTTTTCTGCAACAGCGGAGCCGAAGCCAATGAAGCGGCATTGAAACTCGCTCGAATCCACACGCCCAAGGGCAAATATAAATATATTACCGCGCTGGGCAGTTTTCACGGCAGAACATTCGGTGCTATGACAGCCACGGCTCAGCCGAAAAAATTTGAGAAATTTCAGCCTGTTGTGCCGGGCTTTGTATATGTGCCGTTTAACGATGTCGACGCATTGAAAAAAGCGTTTGACGATGAAGTGGCCGCCGTGATGATTGAGCCGATACAGGGCGAAGGCGGCGTTAACGTCGCGACGCCTGAATATATGCGCGCGATTCGTCAGCTTTGCGATAAGAATCAGGCTCTGATGATACTCGACGAGGTTCAAACCGGAATGGGTCGCACCGGAAAATGGTTCGGCTATCAGCATTTCGACGTTGTGCCTGATATTATCACATTGTCAAAGACACTTGGCGGCGGAGTCGCAATCGGCGCGATGATGGCAAAGCCGGATATTGCGGCGTCGCTTGTGCCGGGCACGCACGCCTCGACTTTTGGCGGAAACTGTATCGCCTGTGCCGCTGCTATTGCGACAATTGAAGCGATTGACGAAGAATCGATGATTGAAAATTCTATAAAGATGGGCCAGTACGCTACCGATAAGCTCAACCAGTTGAAGAGCAAATACAGCGATATTATCGATCATATTCGCGGCAAAGGCCTAATGATTGGCATTCAGTTGAAGCAGCCGGGCGCTGATATAGTAAGTAATTGTCTCAAAAACGGTCTGCGCGTAAATTGTACGCAGGATACTGTTCTGCGTTTTATGCCTCCGATGAACGTTACCGCGAAACAAATTAACGAAGCGGTTAAAATTCTCGATAATGTTTTAAAAATTGGTTAGTTAGCCCCCTGATTTATCAGGGGGTTCAGAGCCGCGACCGTTAGGGAGCGGTCATTAGTTTTTTGAAGTAAAATAGGTGTCCAATGAATGATTTTCTTTCAGTAAGCGGCTGCTCAACAGAGGATTTGTTTGAATTGCTCGATTTGAGCGATAAGCTCAAGAAGTATTACAAGAAGGGCAACCGCGACCTTTGTCTTGTCGGTAAAAGTCTGGTTATGCTTTTTGAAAAGCCGTCTCTGCGAACGCGGATGAGTTTTCAAATCGCGATGGCACAGCTCGGCGGACATCCTATTTATGTCAAGCCCGAAGACATCGGCGGCATTGGCAAACGCGAGCCGATAAAAGATATGGCCCGTGTTCTGGACCGTTATGCCAATGGTATTATGGCACGAACATTCGCGCACGAAACTGTTGTTGAGCTTGCCAAATTCGCCGAGATTCCCGTGATAAACGCGCTGACCGACTGGTCGCATCCATGCCAGGCGATGGCGGATATTATGACGATTCGCGAACATTTTGGAAAACTGGCAGGGATTAAAATCGCTTATATCGGCGATGGCAACAATGTTGCGCGTTCGCTGGCCTATGGCTGTGCGAAGTTGGGAATGAAAATCGTGATTGCTTCGCCGAAAGGTTACCAGCTTGACAAAGAATCGATTGACGGCGCAAACAAGATAGCCGCCGGCACAACGACTCAGATTAATAATCCTCACGATGCCGTAAAAGGCGCCGACGTGATTTACACCGATACCTGGGTAAGTATGGGGCAGGAAGACGAAAAACAAAAACGCATTGCTGATTTTCAGGGCTTTGCCGTTGATTCAAAATTGCTTAGCGAGGCGCCAAAGGCAAAAATAATGCATTGTCTGCCCGCCTATCGCGGCTATGAGATAACCGATGAAGCTATGGAATCGGCAAATTCGATTGTTTTCGACGAGGCCGAAAACCGCCTCCATTTCCAGCGCGCGCTTCTGAAAAAACTTTTGAGCTAATAAAGAAAAATTATTCACCACAGAGGCACAGAGAACACAGAGAAAAATATAATTTAAACTAATTAGGCAAATCGCAAATATGAAAGATTATGATGAACTATCAGGCAAAGTAATTGGATATGCCATAGAAGTTCACCGCAACCTTGGTCCCGGCCTGCTGGAATCAGCTTATGAAAGATGTCTTTCGTTTGAGTTATTAGCCGGCAATATACATCATTCTGTTCAAAAAGAGTTGCCTATCAAATACAAGGGTATTAACCTCGATTGCGGCTACAGGATGGACTTATTGATCGAAGATAAATTAATTGTCGAATTAAAATCTGTTGAAATGGTTTTGCCTATTCACGAAGCTCAGATTTTAACATATATGAAACTTGCCGGTATCAAGACCGGGCTTTTGATAAATTTTAACGTTCCACTCTTGAAAGAAGGTATAAAAAGATTCGTTTTATAATCTCTGTGTTCTCTGTGTCTCTGTGGTGAAATAATATCTTTAATTTTCTCTTGGTTCTCTTTAATGAATAAAACCTTAAAAATCTTGGTAGCGACAACAAATCCGGGCAAATTATCTGAAATATCAGAGATGCTGGATTTTGATATTGACTGGCAGAGCCTTGCTGAATTTCCCAATATAAAAGAAGTAGAAGAGGACGGCAAAACTTTTGCCGAAAACGCACGCAAAAAAGCACTCGGCTACGCCAAACAAACAGGCCTTTGGACTTTAGCTGATGATTCCGGTCTTGTTGTCGATGCGATTGGCGGACAGCCCGGCGTAAAATCGGCGCGTTTCAGTGGATTCGACAAGCTCACCACAGGCGGCGAAAAAGAAAAAAACAGGCAACTGCTCGACCATAAAAATATGGCGAAACTTTTAGACCTGCTCAGGGATGTTCCAAAAGAAAAGAAAACCGCCAGGTTTGTCTGCTGTTTATGCCTGGCCAGTCCTGAAAAAGTTTTGATTGAAACGGAAGGAAAACTCCAGGGAGTAATCGCTGACGCAGAAGCTGGCAGTAATGGTTTTGGCTACGACCCGGTTTTTTTCGTGCCGGCTTTAAATAAGACAGTCGCACAATTGGGGACTGAAGAAAAAAATGGCATTTCTCATCGCGGAAATGCCATTCGGTCATTTGCCCCCATTTTTCAAATGCTTATAAAAAATTATAAGCATTAATCAGTTTAATACATCGGCCCAAACGGGCCCTGATACATCATCCTCGGCGGCGGCGTGCCTTTGGCAAGCATGCTCAACACAATCAAGCCTAAAATCATAAGCGCAGCGATGACAATCGGCCAAAACGCCTCTTGGTGTATAAGTCTTTCAGATGAAATTATCAGATTGTGTTCAAATTTGTGGAATTTCTGGTCAAATCGTTCCATGTTCATTCTGATATTCATTTTTAACCCTCCTAACTATTTTCTATCCATATATACTACGTTCGCGGCGTAAGTGGCGTTCAAAAATAGGGTAATAAATCCTCTGTCGGGGGCAGCGTCCGGTATAAAAAACCGTTTTTCCTTGACAATATCGGTTTTGGTATGTATTTGTCCTTATCTTATGGCAAAAACTACCCATTCTAAGAATTCGTCAGGAAAAAATCTTGTTATTGTAGAATCCCCCGCAAAGGCCAAGACCATAAATAAATATCTTGGCAGTGATTTCATAGTCGAAGCGTCGATGGGACATATCAGGGACCTTCCATCCAAAGGATTGAGCGTCGATATTGAAAATAAGTTCGAGCCGACTTATGAAATTACAGCCGGCAGAAAAAAACTTGTTGGCGTTTTAAAAGCCGCGGCGAAAAACTGCAAAAAATTATACCTGGCGACAGACCTTGATAGAGAGGGCGAGGCAATCGCCTGGCATCTGTCCCAGGTGCTTGGTGTGCCGGACGATGACACATATCGTGTAATTTTTAATGAGATAACAAAAAAAGCAATCGAGCAGGCCTTCGCAAATCCCGGCAAAATCGATATGGACAAGGTGATGGCTCAGCAGGCCAGAAGAATCCTCGACCGGATTGTCGGTTATAAGATTAGTCCTCTGCTTTGGAAAAAAGTCGCAATGGGACTCTCGGCCGGGCGCGTTCAGTCGGTCGCGGTTAAAATGATTGTCGAGCGCGAAAGAGAAATACGCGCATTTAAGCCCGTCGAATACTGGCTGATACCTGCTGTTTTCACCAATAAGATTGACAAACAATCGGAATATTCGAAGCAATGGCAGCAGTTGATACAGACCAAAGACGAAAAAGACAAAGGCCCAACGCTTGCTCAGCAGCACGACTGGCTTGCCGGGCATAGTGCGTTTATGGCCGAGCTTTCGACCGTTAACGGCAAAACTTTTTCCGCGGACAATGAGCGGGAATCGCAAAAGATTTATCAGGCTCTTAAAGGCGCCCAATTTATTATCAGTAATATTCAGGTCAAAAGTTCGACTTCGCGGCCGGCTCCGCCGTTTATTACATCGACGCTTCAGCAATCGGCGGCCAACAGGCTCGGCTTTGCGACAAAACGCACGATGCGGGTCGCCCAGCAGTTATATGAAGGTATCGACCTGGGCTCGATGGGTTCGCTGGGGTTGATTACATATATGCGAACCGACAGCACACATCTTGCGCCGGAAGCAATTAATGATTCAAGAAGATATATCGCCGGCAATATCGGCGAAAAGTATTTACCTGAAAAACCGAATTATTATGCCTCAGGCAAAAACGCCCAGCAGGCTCACGAGGCTATCAGGCCGACAGATGTTGATATTGTTCCCGGGCAGATAAGGGATTTGCTCAGCGATGAGTTGTATAAGCTTTACGACCTTATTTGGCGCAGGTTTGTCTCTTCGCAGATGGCCGCAGCCCAGTGGAATACGACAACGCTCGAAATCGCAGCCGATACAGCCGCCGGCAAATGCTGCTATAAGGCGCAGGGCAGGGTGCTTGTCTTCGATGGCTTTACAAAGATTTGGCAGACAGGTTCAGCCGAGCAGCAATTGCCGCAATTGAATCAGAATGATAAAGTCGCAGCCATTGATATAAAGGCCGACCAGCATTTCACAAAGCCTCCGGCTCGTTTCAATGAGGCCTCTCTTGTAAAGGCTCTTGAAAAAGAAGGAATCGGCAGGCCGAGCACTTACGCGTCGATTATCAGCACCATACAGGACAGGGGTTATGTTGAGCAGTTAGACAGGCAGTTTCATACTACCGATGTCGGCGAGGTTGTTACTGACAAGCTCAGCGAATTTTTCCCCAAGATTATGGATATGGCTTTTACACGGCACATGGAAGAGCAGCTTGACAAGATTGAAGATCAGCATCTTGACTGGGTCAAGGTTCTCAGCGAATTTTATGGTCCGTTCAAAAAGGACCTCGAAATTGCCGGCAAGGAGATGGAGCACGCAAAGGCCGAGACTACTCCCAGCGAATATACCTGCCCGAAATGTAATAAGCCGCTGGTTTACAGGTTTGGCAGGAACGGCAAATTTTTAAGTTGTTCGGCTTATCCTGATTGTAAATTTTCCAACCCCTGCGACAGAAGCGGAAAAATGATGGTTGATGAAGTAACCGAACACAAATGCACAAAGTGCGGCAAGCCTATGGTGAAAAAGCGCAGCAGGTTCGGCGAGTTTTTGGGCTGCTCTGATTATCCGAATTGTAAGACGACTATGCGTATAGACAAGGCGGGCAATATTCTTCCGCCCAAGCCGCCGGCAGAGCCTACTGGTATAAAATGTTATAAATGTGAAAAGGGTGAGCTTGTTATCAGACAGAGCAAAAAAGGTCCTTTCCTGGGCTGTAATAAATTTCCACGGTGCAGGACAATAGTAAGTTTCAAAAAGATGGATGAATTGAAAGACCTTCAGGCCAAGGGGCAATGGCCGCCGAAGAATTTAGAACAGGTTGATAAACTTCTTGGCAGGGATAAAAAACCGTCATCAAGAGCAAAGAAAAACAAAGTCGAATCCGCAAAAAACGGTTGAAAAATGGAATAAAAAAAACGAGCAGTTGCGCCCGGTGAAGAAACGCCACTGCTCGCAGGAGGAGGAAGAAGAAGATTACAATTTTACATATTCACTTTTATATATATTTAATAATCGGCAGTTTGTCCAACCTTTCATTAAAAATTTACCAATAAAATAAAAGCAATAATACAATTTTTTGATTTTAAAGGAAATTTGCTGTTAAAAGGGGGAATTTAGAGATGAGCGAAGTTTTATTAAAATCGTATCTTGTTGTATTTAAAGAAGTTACAGTAACAGCGTATTTTAACTTTTTGGTGGCATTTTTCTGCGATATAAACTATATAAAGAGACGTTATTCACAAAAAACCTGTTAATAAAAGAATTACAGATAAAGGATATGCTAAATTTTTGAACTATTATGATGTCTGAAAAAGATGAAAATAACTCTGAACTAAAGCCCATAGAAACAGTCGAACCTATCGGCAAAAGAGTCCTCATCCGCAAAGATGAAGACAAAAAAGAAACCAAAGGCGGTATCAAACTCCCCGATAATATCGAAATACCAACCATCACCGGCAGAGTCGTAGCAGTTTCTGCAGAGGTTGAAAGTATGCCGGAAATACCTCTTAAACAATACGACAAAGT
>Ga0187886_1000590_pt1 | contig 41396 bp, 33 predicted proteins | sample June2016WEW_20_1_FD_133001 | JGI IMG/M metagenome (GOLD analysis project Ga0187886, IMG submission 133001) | Peatland microbial communities from SPRUCE experiment site at the Marcell Experimental Forest, Minnesota, USA - June2016WEW_20_150 | ecosystem: Environmental > Terrestrial > Soil >...
GCCGATATCGAATTTCGGTGATGTATTTTCCGTTCGTCCATCGGGCAGTTTCATTTTCTCCACCGGCATCCTGACATCCTGCGTCTGCGTTGTCATACTGGCCAGCGTGAACCGCATCGCATCTGCCCCGTGGCTGTTAATGGCCACAAGCGGGTCAATGCCATTGCCGAGACTCTTGGACATCTTGCGGCCTTCGCCATCCTGTATCATTGCGTGAATGAAAACGTCTCTGAAGGGGATATCGCCGGCGCAGTACTGGCCCATCATTACCATACGCGATACCCAAAGCGTGATAATTTCGCGGGCCGTGCAAAGCACATCACCCGGATAGAATATCTTAAGTTCAGGCGTCTCATCTGGCCAGCCCATCGTGCTGAATGGCCAAAGTGCCGATGAGAACCACGTATCCAGAACATCCGTGTCCTGAACCAAATCACCAGAACCGCATTTTTCGCAGTCTGTCGGGTCCTCCATACCGGTACCGGTTAGACCACATTTTTGACAATACCAAATAGGAATTCTGTGTCCCCACCAGAGTTGTCTGCTGATAGGCCAATCACGGAGGTTTTCCAGCCAGCTTCGATATGTTTCCTTATAGCGTTCGGGAATAAAACGCAGTCGGCCATCGAGCAGCGGTTTCAATGCCAAGCCGGCTAAAGAATTTACCGGCACATCGGTTCCTTCAATCAGGCCTTCACCGAACTTTTCTTTCAAATATTCGATAGGTTTTTTGACGGCGATATACCACTGGTCCGACAAATACGGCTCGATAGGGACATGGCTGCGGTAACTATGCCCAACTTCGTGGGTGTATTCGCGGGTGTCCTCAAGAAGATTTTCCTGGCGGAACCATTCAACAATGGCTTCACGTGCCTCAAAACGGTCCATACCGAGTAGAAATTGCGCATCCGGCCCGGCATCCGACCAGCCGAATTTGTCACTGATAGAGCCGTCCGGAGCCATCACATTGATGACTTCCAGCCCCTGTCTTTGGCCAATCTCCCAGTCGTCCGGGTCGTGGGCCGGGGTAACTTTCAAAAAGCCGGTAGAAAATCGTGCCTTTTCATCCTCACTATCAGGGTCTGGCAAAACAACGTGCTCATCCGCTATAATTGGGATAATCCGGCCTACGATTGGCAGCCGAATTTTTTTCCCGACAAGATGTTCAGCTCGACTGTCTGCCGAATTCATCGCAACAGCCGTATCGCCGAGCATAGTCTCTGGCCGGGTTGTGGCCACGGTAACATATTCTATTTGTTTGCCTTCAATCTCAACAGATTCAGCAAGGGGATACCTCAAGTACCAGAAATGTCCCTCTACCGTTTCATATTCGACCTCATCGTCAGCCAGAACTGTCTGCGTGGCCGGGTCCCAGTTGACTAATCGTTTGCCTCGATAAATCAGTCCGTCTTTGAAGAGTTTGAAAAATGCGGCACGAACGGCCTTTGTACACACCTCGTCCATTGTAAAACGCGTTCGCTGCCAGTCGCAGGAGCAGCCCATCGCCTTGAGCTGGCTGATAATCGTGGCCTCATATTCGTCCTTCCAGGCCTGCACGCGGGCGACAAATTCTTCCCGCTCAAAATCCGTGCGCCTTTTCCCTTCTTCCGACAGAATTCGTTTCTCAACAACCGTCTGGGTGGCAATGCTTGCGTGGTCGGTGCCCGGCATCCATAGCGTATTATAATTTTGCATCCGGCGAAACCGAATTAACACATCCTGTAATGTGTTATTCAGTGCGTGGCCGAGGTGTAGTGGCGCTGTTACGTTAGGCGGCGGAATCACGATAGTGTAGGGTTTGCGGGCGGTTTTCTTCCCCGCTGGCGGCGCTTCAGCGTGAAAATACGGCTGCGAAAACCAAATTTCGTTTGCCTGTTTTTCTATCGCCTTTGGTTCATAAACTTTCGAAAGTTGCTCGCCCATAACTATTTTGGTTCAGATGACGGCCTATAAAAAATTCCGGCAAATTCATACGCATATGGCGTAATGATAAGATACCGGAATTTTATCTTAATAAAACCGAATGGAGATGTAAAGCAAACAATAGTGAACAAACCAGGCATCTCGCTCGCTGCTGCAGCAATTAGTTTTGCACCGGTGTTTAGCTTAGTCGATATTCATTGTCATTAGAAACTCTGCGTTGGTTCGGCACTTGGCGAGCCTGTTTTTGAGCAGTTCGACTGATTCAACCGGATTCAGTTCGCTAAGTACCCTCCGGAGGCGATATACAAGTTCGAGTTCCTTGGCATCGAGCAGCAGTTCTTCCCTTCTGGTTCCGCTTCGGCTGATGTCTATAGCCGGCCAGGTCCTTCTGTCAACAAGGCGCCTATCGAGGTGCAGCTCCATATTTCCGGTTGCCTTGAACTCTTCGAAAATAACCTCGTCCATTTTTGAGCCGGTGTCAATCAATGCAGTTGCAAAGATAGTCAGCGAGCCGCCGTGTTCGACGTTTCTTGCTGCGCCGAAAAATTTCTTGGGCATCTGCATCGCACCGGAATCGACTCCGCCGGTCAGAATCTTGCCTGAGTGTGGCTGTTCGGTATTATAGGCGCGGGCAAGACGTGTTATCGAGTCCAAAAGAATGACCACATCTTGGCCGTATTCTACCATTCGCTTTGCCTTTTCGATTACGACCTCGGCCACCTGACAATGACGAGCAGCGGGTTCATCGAAAGTGGAGCTTATAACCTCAACGTCGTCAGCGGTTTTGCGCTCCATTTCCGTAACTTCCTCAGGCCGCTCGTCAATCAGCAGCACTATTAGTTTTACTTCAGGATGATTTGTGCTGACGGCGTTCGCAATTTTTTGCAGCAGGATTGTCTTGCCGGTTCGTGGTGCAGCGACAATCAAACCTCGCTGACCTTTGCCCACAGGTGTTATCAAATCGACTATTCGCATATTCAATTCTTCCGGTGTCGTTTCGAGTATGAGCCGTTGCTCCGGATGCAGGGGCGTCAGGTCGCTGAACACCACTTTTTCCGCAAGGTTGTCGGGGTTTTCAAAGTTAATCGCTTCAACTCGCAGCAGGGCAAAATACTTTTCCGAATCTTTAGGCGGCCTGATTTGCCCGGACACAGTGTTTCCCGTTCGCAGGCCGAAACGCCTGATTTGAGAAGGTGACACGTAGATGTCGTCCGGGCTGGACAAGTAGTTGTAATCCGGGTTTCGCAGAAATCCGTAACCGTCCGGCAGCACTTCCAATACGCCTTCGCCGTACAGTAGCCCGTTTTGGCGAATACGCTCTTTGAGAATTCTAAAAATCAAATCCTGCTTTTTTAACGCGGTGTATTCTTGTATATTTTCTTTCTTGGCAATATCGTGCAGCTCTGCTACGGTCAGTTTCTGCAGGTCTGTCAAATACAGACTCCCCTTTTTAATCCGCTCATATTTAGCGTGGGTGGATTCTTCTTCAGCTTGTTTGGCCTTCTGGGCTTCTTCCTCAGCCGTAGGTGCGGTGGTGCCCGCCTCTTGCTGTGCCGATACGTCAGGATTCACTTGTTCATTGACGGCCTGTTCTTCAACGACGGCCTTTTTCTTTGTGCTTTTATATTTTTTTGTTGTTTTTGCAGAGGCCTTAGCCATAACTACTCCTTTTTTTAACTTGTCCGCCTCTGGCGGATTTGCCGAACACCTATTGTTTGCTTAATCAGCATTCCAGTAGGAATTCACTAAGATTTGAATTTTGAACATGTAGAAATAAAGCTTAATATATTAAAAGCGGGTATTCAAGCACTTCTTTTTGATAAACCCTACTTACCCATTATACCAGAGAAGATATCAGTGATTTGCCTGGCCAACGCCGAGAAGCCAGAATTGTTATCAATGGTATTATCGGCGATGCTTTTCTTCTTGTCCAGAGAAATCTGAAAATTTTCTCTATTTTTTAGCTCCCTTAGGTCTAAAATACCCATTTTTTTGCTCCTTTTGGCCCTTATTCGCTGTTTGCACCTGACAAAAATGAGTTTGTCGCACCGCTTGGCCCAGCCGACCTCCATCAAAAGCGGCATATCCAGGACGATTGCCTTGACCCGTTTTTGGCCCTTTGCCTTTTTTATAAGTTCCCTAACTCGTTTGTGGACAAGAGGATGGATTATCTTGTTAAGTGCTGAGAGCTTATCAGCATCGGCAAAGACAATTCTGGCTAATTTCCGCCGACTGATTTTGCCATCGCGGCTCAAAACGGTGCGGCCAAAACGGGCGGCAATCTTCTTTCGTAAGTCTTTTCTTTCAAGGAGGTTATGAGCGATTTCGTCGGCGTCGATTACGGCACAGCCGAGCTTGCGGAACTGCCCTGCAACAGTGCTTTTGCCTGACCCGACCCCGCCTAAAATCCCTATTATTGGCTTTTTCTTGGATTTCTCCACGGTTCCGTAGCTTAAAGACAATTCGAAAAACTGTCAAATGAAATGTTTTTAGCTGCTGTCAAGATAGGGGAGATGGATAAGATGGGGTAGCACCAAACGCGCAAGTTCGTGTTTGAAAACGTCGAAAAATGTAGAAAAATTTGGAAAAATGTATAGAAAAGTGAGAAAAAAGTATAGAAACGGTTGAAAAAATTGGAAAGTTTTTCACCCCCCCTGCGCATTTGATTGATTTTTAATTAGCCACAGAGAACACAGAGTTCACAGAGAATTTTTAGTTCATAGTTCATAGAAAAATCAGCCAAAGATTACCTAAGTTAACAGGGAATTTTTGAGTTGACGGAATGGGAGATTTGGTGGTAAAATTTGTATCGGTTTTTGCGACGTCTTATTGCAAAAGCAGAAGAGGAGAGTATGAGAGATGAGGGTGAACAATTCTTTGAGTTTCCATAAGTTTTACAGTGGTGTTCCTGCGCGGCAGGTATGCCGGAAAAATCTAATAATTTTTTTAAAGGAGAAGAGCGATGAAAAAGACAAATCAACAATCTGGCAGAGTAATGTTTGTTATGATCTTGTTAGTCTTATTGACCAGCACCTTTGTTCGCGCTGATCTTTATGTGTCGTGTTCCATGAATGGGACAATTGAGAAATTGGACTCGAGCGGAAACCGCTCCACTTTTGCCTCCGGCTTAAATGAACCTTGGGGTATTAGATTTGACAGTGTCGGGAATCTTTTTGTTCTTGTGAATTACGATAATACGATTGAGAAATTTGATTCGAGCGGAAATGGAACTATCTTCGCTTCTGGTTTAAATCGTCCTATGGGTCTTGAATTTGACAGCGGAGGTGATATGTATGTGGGCAATAACGAAGGCGGGACAATTTTAAAATTCGATTCGAGCGGAAACAGGACTATATTCGCCTCGGATTTGAGCTATCCTACATGTCTTGCATTTGATGACAGCGGCAATCTTTTTGAAACCAGCTGGGCCGCCCGGACGATTACTAAATTTGATTCGAGCGGAAACGGAACCATCTTTGCCTCAGGTCTGCCCGGCAATCCTACATTTCTTGCATTTGACGACATAGGTAATCTTTTTGTTTCCTATGATTGGAGTGGAATAATTGGAAAATTTGATTCGCAGGGGAATGGTTCGGTTTTTGCCTCAGGTTTGAGCATCCCCAGGGGGCTTGCGTTTGACAGCAGCGGCAACCTCTACGCGGCCAATTATGGCAATGGGACGATTATGAAGTTCGATCCGAGTGGAAATAGTTCAGTTTACGCATCAGGTTTGTCCGGCCCAATAGATTTAGCTTTTGGACCGGTTCCAGAACCGGCGACGATTTTGCTGCTTGGTTTGGGCGGCATGGCTCTGGTACGCCGCAAGAGACGTTAATTCGCAGCCAAATATCGGGCAGTTGACAGTTATAACGCCAGCGTGGGAAAACGCTGGCGTTTTTTTGGTTTGACGGAGACCGAAAAAGGGAGTAAAATTGGGTGAGCAACGGCGGAGAGGGGACTTCTTGATTATGGTGGTTTTATAAGAAATGTGCGGATTGATATAAACAATAATTAGGCGGACAAAGATGGCTAGAAATTCCAACAAAGAGATTAGAATAGTTGTAGATGATAGTGTTATAGACACTGGTGACATAATGGCGATTATAGAGCCGGTATGGGAATCTGTCTATATGTGTGAAGGGGAGGATGAGTACATAAATGAGTTGAAGAAATTTTCTAAACCTCAAAAATATGCGTTCGCAATGTTTTGGTATATGTGCGAAGTTGATAACGGAGGGCATGAACAATTTTACTATAATTCAGCAGGGATTGCATGGGAAGACGCAATAGAAGGATTTGGCGAAGCAGGCTTATTAGAAGTTCAGAAAATACTTAAAGAATCTGCGAAACGACTCGGCGGCAACCCGAGCAAAGACAGGCAAGAAAGAATAAGACAATTGGAAAATATAAAGCCGAATTTTGATGACCTTGACGAATCATATTATGAATTAGAAGAAGAAACTCACGAGGCCTTGGCGGATTATATAAAAAAGAATAGACAAGCATTTTACTTTAATGGGGTGGTGAGTAAACCACAAGGTAATAGATAGGCCGCTAAACCCACAGTTTTGGTTTGACGGGTTGGGGGAATTGAGGGTAAAATTGGCTGAGCACCTAGGGCATGCTTCGCACAACGGCGGAGAAAAAGCATCGTGGGGTTAGTATTTATTATTTGATATTTAGTTGGCGGGAATTGCAGTTTTGGGTATTGTATGGCTAGAAAGATTTGAAGGTGAAAAGTAGGGGATTTCCGCTAAGAAATTTTTGTTTTGGGAGAAATACTCCATGCCTAGCGTAAATGTATGGATTAAAAATGCGATTCAAGATGCCCCGGATTTTTTCGATGAAAAAGAAATTGCGTTAGGATTTCTTTCTGAAAAGGATACTATCGAGGGAAAGATGACTTTGGCGCAAGCTTTGCTTAAAAAGGTTTCTGAGAACTCTGAATGTCCAGAAGCTTGGAAAAGACTGGTAGCCGATCATTTGATTCCCGCTGAGGAGGCCATGAGAATTTTACTGCCTACTCACCGAGACCACGTAATTCATTCTGCTAATCTCTATTTGCTTGGTCTTGCGATGTATTTGAAAATGATACGAACAGATAAAGCTCTCCTTTCTGTATTAGTAGATATACAGTTTCGAGATGCACAAGCTTTATTCTCTTGGTTTGATTTTCAGTATGATTGCTACAAACGAATAATACCACAAGAAATATCGTTACCTAAACTGCGAGAATTGATTGAGCAACGTATAGCTGGTGATGCTTATAATTTTAATGTGTTGTCAGAGGATTGTCCAACCTGTGGCATAAGCGTTGAAGATTTAATAAATGGTACGGCAGGTATAATAGATGATAACGACTTTTTTGCAATGCATCATGCGTTAACCGGACTAGAACATATTGATGCCTTATTTCGAAGACGATGGGGGCAGATTGCTATTATGCATGATTGCGCGTATCCATTGGAATTAGCAACAAGACAGATTGATGTTTACTTAAATAATACAGTAAGTAGTCTAGGATGTCCCTTTTCGCAATGTCCGACTCCATTCTCAATCGTATTTAATCGACTTTGTGACTTAATTAATTTGCCGTTAGTTCAAATTTTGTGTACTCCTCTAGTTAACAAACATATGTATTCGGATAACTCAATTCAGTTAATTGCCACTAACATTAACCACAAACTTCATGTAGAGTATTCTCCAGAAAGCCTTGGACGAATGATGTTAGATTCTCTAGAACGAGGGCTAAATGTCGGAAAACTCGATCATGGGGTATTTTCCGCTTTGCTTATGTTAAGGTGGATGGATAATGAATTACGAGCAAAACTGAAAACTCAAGAACACGGACAACTTGTTCGTGATAACCCGAATCGAAGAATCAATGAGGTATATCCAGCCTCAGCCATAGAATTTTTCTATATAGAATGTGTAGATGCTGCTGCTGCGGTTTATCTACATAATACGAAGAGATACATTGACTTTTTTAAGCAAAGACCTATAGATTATCGCCAGCATCCATATGCATGGCTACTGTTTTTATGTGATCAACTCCAAGAGTGGCTTCGACCTTCAGGAGAAACGCTGGAAACCGGTACAGAGTTTTTTTTGGGCGCAGAAAAACACAAAATAATTCTTGATGAAGGCCCACAGCTTTATTTTGATTTTCCTGAAAAAGGGGAAAAAATAAACGATGAAATTCGCCATCATCTACGTTTATTTGGGGAATCTTTCATTAAAACAACAACATAATTTCTGAACTCTAAAAATGTCTCGATTTTCTATTTACAGACCCTTTGACTTTGCTCAGGACAGACAATTCGTTGAAGCGGAGAAGCGGTGCATAAATTAGTCGATAGTCGATAGAGGAAAGTGGATTCCCGTTTTCACGGGAATGACAACAAAGAGTATTGACCGCTGGGATGAATCCAGGGGAAGACATTAACCCCCAACGTAAAGTTGAGGGCTAACCGATAAGGACATTAACCCCCAAGATAAACTTGGGGGCTAACCGAAACCCCACGTGAAACGTGGGGCTAAATATAAAGAGGATTTGGGCAAACACATAGGAATAAGTAACCCCCTGCAGTGCAGGGGGCTAAATACAATTTGTGGTTATAATGATTTTGCATATTCAGCGGGAGCGTGAGATTTGGCCAGGGTCTTTTGCCCTTCGACGCGCTCCTTCGATTTCACTCAGGACAGGTACGCTTGCTCAGGATGGATTCGATAAACTAAAGACAGGCCCTTCGACTGCGCTATGCTTGCTCAGGACTGATCGCAGGCAGGGCAGAAGGTAATTTTTCACCACTTCATCCCAGCTCATATTTTTCGCCAGCGCGAAGCCGGCCTTAATCATATCCTCGGTCTCGATTTGACTTTTCGCCAGGCGAGAACAAACCTGCATAGCGACCCTTTCGCTGACGTTCTGCTCGATTTGTTTGCGCACCGAATCGTCAATCTTCAGCAGGTCTTCAATGTTGTCGGTTTGGTGACCATTCAGCCGGGTGTAGTCGGCGATGACGAGGTTCTTTGCGCCTTCGGCACCGGCAATATCGGCCACAAAGCCGGCACAACCGCAAACACTGCTGACGACGCAGATTCCGCCGAAGGTCAACGGCTCGAGCTGGGCGATGCCGAACGGCTCATAAATGCTCTGGCCGAATTCGACGTCGCTTCCTTTGCGGACATCCATAAAGTCCATATCATTGGGCATTCTTTGGCCGCAATCGACCTGGCTGAATCCAAACTGGTTAATGAAGATGATTTTTATATTTTTGCTTTTGGCGTTGAACTCCTGCACAGCCGTATAGAAAGCCGCTTCTCCGCCGGAGAGGTCGGGCGCACCTTCGCGATGGGCGACAGGCCAGTTATAGGCCGATTCCATCTTATAAATATCGCCGTTGCGCCGCTGCGAGACCTCGGTGGAGAGGATGAGCAGGACGCCGGTTTTGCCCTGCGTTCTGAACTCTTTTTCTATTGTGTAGAGCACCTGCAAATCGCGCCACAGCCCCTTGCTTTGGACCAGCCGTGTAACGTGTGTGAAGATGAAGTCCGGCGAATAATCCAGCAGTTTTTCGCAATACTGCTGCAGTTTTGCTTTCGATTTCAGCTTATCGGCAAGAGTGATTTGATAAGCCGGTATGCCGTTATAGACTATGTCAATATCGGCGGTTTCAAATTCCGGCGCCAGAAACCGCAGCTCGTCAACTATGTAATCGCCGACCGCGCATATAGCGTCACAATGTTTTGAAGCTTCCACAAGGACATGTTTGAAAAAAGAACTCTGGTCGCCGAATACTTCGTTGACACAGAGTCTATTTTCGTGAGCCAGTTTCATAGCATTGTAGAACATTGTATCGTGGCCGGGATGATTTTCCACGATGCGGCGCATTGTGGCCACTTCGTGGGCATAGAAAATGGTTTTGAAATCACTCGTTGGTTCGAGAACAGCCGCCAATGCCGTCGGCATCCCCATAAACTCGTGCGAGATAATGATTGTCGAATTTTTAGCTACGCCGATTGCTTTTAGCGCTGCGATTGCCGCCGGCGCCAGCCGGACATACTGCTCGTATTCCCACAGATTTTCATACAGATTACTGCGGATACCAAATTGTTCAAACAAGCGTTTTTTGAAATCGTTGACCACATTCTTATCCGCGTGTGTTACGTCGATAAGCAGCACCTCAGGCGAGCTTTTTACGCCTGTCTGCTTGTCAACAAACGTTCGCCTGCCATAGACGATACCCACATTGTAGAAGTTTTCGATTTTCCGAAAGGCCTCGAGGTATCCCGTTTTTACGAGACCATCCACGGATGAATAGAGCACCTCGCTATTATCACCCAGCCGATTTGATACAGACCCTTCGGTGGAAAACAATGGGCCAACGAGGATTGAGCGGCCAACCGCATCAAGATAGGAATTGCAGGTGAAAAAACCTTGTAGAACAGCGCCTATACCGCCGATTTTTCCCACCGCCTCGTGGGTAACGTGCACTACCGTTGTTTCATTGGCCATAATAAATTTCCCTCCGTAGTTGTAATATGAAGCTTAATCAGGTTGTTTTAGTGGTTCGACTTTGCTCACCATCCTGAGCGGAGTCGAAGGATTGCCTCCATATAAAATATAAGAAATAGTTTCATTACGGCCAAATTGGGTGGGTTTGTCCGGCCCATTAAATTTTATAGTCTGAAAAAATCGTGGCAGATTTGCAGCTTGGGAGTGTTTTTTGAGACGTTTGAGCCGGGCTTAGGGATTTTTCCGACTGCGTTATTTTATTTTGGTGCGTAAGGTCCTTACCAGTCCCGCAAGTATTTGCTGGGGGATGTCGGCCAGCTCCGGCTCAGGTATTTCGCTGACAGCTATTCCGTCGAGAATTTTTAAAGCACGCTTACCGCAGTGGATAATGGAACTGGAGACTCTCTCGGCCTGCTCTAAGTCACCGTCGGCCATTAGCCGTAAATAGACAATTATGTTTTTCGTCAGCTCATTATCGCTTATCTCATATACCGGGACGGCTTTTTCAGGCGAGTCATCCAGAACCTCACTTTGCTCGCTCAATATTTCCTGTTCGATTCTGCGGGTTTCATCCAATAGGCGTCTTTGTTCTTCCAGGGCGGCTGCATCCATCGGTGCGAGTTTAAGCTCTTCGCCGGCGTCCGAATCGGGGACGTACACTTTGTTACGGCAGGCCGGACATTTGCCCCATTTGCCGCCGGTGCCGTCCGGCGCTTCTATCTTTTTGCCGCAATGTTCACAGTGAAAGGTTATAGCCATTTTGTTACCTCCGAATTATTTATCTCTTTGATACTCTGCAATTACCTCGGTGGTTATCCCGCCGCGGGGAGTGAACCGCGAGGTAACTTTCATCTGACGCGGCCTGCAGGCGCCGGATAAGTCATCCAATATATCATTTGTCAGGGCTTCGTAAAAGATGCCTTTGCTACGGTAGCTTTGCATATAGAACTTCAGACTCTTTAGCTCGATGCAAAGTTTATCGGGACAATATTCGATGACAATCTCGCCAAAGTCCGGCTGACCTGTTCGAGGACAAACGCTGGTAAATTCGGGACATCTGATTGTTATCCAATAGTCCCGTTCGGGATTGGGATTATCGAATAATTCTATTTTTATCTGCTTACTCATTGCTATCGCCCATACAATTTCTGTATATTAATATAACTCTAATGCTGACTTAAAACAAGTAGTAATGAACTACAGGAAAGATAAGCAGACCTCTTCCCGAAGGAGTGGTTTTTGCGTCAATTTTTCTAAAAAACGTTGTATTAGACAATCACTTTCGGTATATTAGCTGCCGAAATCCCGGGCGATGGGTCTGGGTAGAGTTAAACAGCACAAAGATGTAATAGTGCATTTGTCGTTTTTTGAAAGGGATAAGCACAATGGCTAAAAGATGGGTTATCATAAGTTGTGTTGTTGCAGTGATGGTTTTAGCGTTTTCAGGCTGTGCAACGACGGAGAAAGCCAAGGTTGGGAAGGCCGAGGTTGGGAAAGCCAAGGTTGGGAAGGCCGAGGTTGGGAAAGCCGAGGTTGGGAAGGCCAAGGTTGGGACTGAAACTCCAAAATTCGTTCTGCGAGTAAATTGTGCGGCCACCGAGCCCTACACTGATAAGGCCGGCAATCTATGGCAGCCGGACCAATATATGGAAGAAGGAAAGACGTGGGGTGCTGCGGACGGCATGACCGTCGACCGCGGCGAGCTGGGTATTACCGGCACCAACTCACCAAAGATTTATGAGACCGAACGCTACATGATGTCAGAATACAAGTTCAAAGTGCCCAACGGTAAATATACAGTCCGGCTGCACTTTGCTGAGACGTACTCCGGGATAGGGAGCGAAGGTGAAAGGGTCTTTTCCGTGACCATTAATGATAAGACCGTTCTTAAAGACTTCGACCCTTATAAGGCAGCCGGCGGCCCGGAAAAACCAGTAGTCAAGGAATTCAAGGGCGTGGCGGTAACTAAAGGGGAGCTGGTTATAGGATTTGTAAGTAATATAGAAAATCCCGAGATTAACGGCATCGAAATACTTTCTGAGTAATCTGATGGGGAATGAGTGGTGGCAGAAAGAAGGGCGGTTGTTCTACTAAGCGGCGGCCTTGATTCAGCTACAACTTTGGCCATAGCCCGCAGTGAAGGTTTCCGGTGCTACGCCTTGACTTTCAGATACGGTCAGCGGCACCGGCGGGAAGTCGATGCTGCAAAGAAAGTAGCTAATTTTCTTGGAGTAATCGAGCATCGCTGCATCGATATCGATTTAGCCCAGTTCGGCGGTTCGGCGCTGACCGATTCGGCTATCGAGGTGCCGAAGGACAGAGCCGATTTAGGCAAGCCGGGCCGAATACCATCAACTTATGTGCCTGCCCGTAACACAGTATTTTTAAGTTACGCACTTGCCTGGGCTGAAGCGCTCGGTGCGTTTGATATCTTCATAGGCGCCAACGCAATCGACTACGGCGGTTATCCTGACTGCCGACCTGAATTTATAACGGCTTTTGAAAGAGCGGCCAATCTCGCCACCGCAGCGGCAGTTGAGCATAAAGGCCGATACCATATTCACACACCGATTATAGATATGACAAAGGCCGAAATCATCCTCACCGGCACAAAGCTCGGCGTCGATTATTCTTTGACGCACAGTTGTTATGACCCCGACGAGCAGGGCAGAAGCTGCGGCAGGTGCGATTCCTGCAGATTGAGATTAAAGGGCTTCGCCGAAGCAGGTCTGAAAGACCCCATTGAATATCGAATAATGAATAACAAATGAAAGTGAGCGAAATTTTCTATTCGCTTCAGGGTGAAGGATTTTTGGCAGGTATTCCCAGCGTGTTTGTGCGTCTGGCAGGCTGCCCACTACGCTGTAAGTGGTGTGATACGAAATACGCCTGGGATAATAAGGCCGGCGAAAATTACAGCATTGAAGAAATCTTCCAAGCAGTTCAACAAGGCCAGAGTAAATTCATTGTAATAACCGGCGGCGAGCCGATGACGAATCCGGATTTGCCGGAGCTGGTGCAAAAATTAAAGGCGTCCGGCAGGCATATAACAATTGAAACGGCAGGTATTGTATTTGTGCCGGATTTAGCCTGCGATTTGATGAGTATCAGTCCGAAACTGAGTAACGCAGGGTCGAGGCCGGAGGAAACTATCTTATGCAAGCTGATTGACAATTATAAATATCAGCTAAAATTTGTTGTGGATTCACAGGACGACTTGGCGGAAATACAGCAGATAATAGAGAAACTCGGAAACGTCAACTCAGAAAAGGTGATGTTAATGCCGCAGGGGGCTACGAAAGATGAACTTTTAGCCAAATCACCGATGGTGGCTGAAATGTGCAAGCGCACCGGCTTTGCATTTTGCAACCGCCTGCAAGTTTTGCTCTGGAATAACAAAAGAGGAATGTAACTAAACCTTGGTGAACTTCCGAGTTACCGATTGACAACCGACAACAAATGAAATAGAAAATAATAAATAGTAAATAATAAATTGATTCGCCCGGGTGGCGGAATTTGGCATACGCGCTAGCTTGAGGTGCTAGTGGGAATATCCCTTGCAGGTTCGAATCCTGTCCCGGGCAGTGGATAGAATTTTTTTTGGCATTATTTTCTTGACCACGCCGGGTGGACAGCTATAATGGCGACAGCCTTTTAAACCCCTGCTTTTTTCCTCTCTCCCCTCCCTCCGCAGAGCAGGGGTTTTTTTACGGTATTTGGTTTTCGCTATGCAGGGCGTTATTTATCCGTGTTGTGGTCGTCTTTTCTCACTTTGAATTGTCTTTTTTTTAGGATATCATTCCGTATGTCCTGAATAGCGTTTTTCGCTTTTCGGCCTCTGAAGGTATAAATCAGGCCGCCTGTTACCAGAGCTACTATGAATACCCATACAGAGAAGCCATAAGAACATACAAGACCGTAGTTCTCTATTACAGTAAAGCCGGCCAATACAATAGCCGCTATTCCACACCACATCGTAATAAGCTGCTTCTGGTTCATAATCCAAATCCTCTAATAGTCAAGTGTCAGGTCAGGCCTAATCGTTCGGCCTCGGCGTCGAGGCCGTATTGTTTCATTTTTTTGTATAAAGTTGTGCGGTTTATCTGTAGCGCTTTGGCGGTTTCCTGCCTGTTCCAGTGATTTGCTTCAAGTGCCTGCCGGATGAGATTTTTCTCCGGCTCAGCCATCGCCTCCTTTAAGCTCATTGGCTTATACGCCTTTTGCCGCTGGTTCTGTTTAATTGAGTCCGGCAAATCGAAAGGGCCGATGAATTTATCTTTACTCAGCAGGACCGCTCGTTCAATTGTGTTTTCCAGTTCGCGCACGTTGCCGGGCCAGGAATAGCGCTCCAGATATTCCATCGCCTCATCGGTAATGCCGGGCTTTTCTTTGTTGTGTTGTGCGCAATAGACCTGCAAAAAATGCTTCGCCAGCAGCCGAACGTCACCCACTCTCTCGCACAGAGGCGGAAGGTCTATCGTTACCACATTTATACGGTAATACAAATCTTCCCGAAATCTGCCTTGTTTTACTTCTTCATTCAAATCTTTATTTGAAGCAAGTAATATTCGTGTGTCGACGGTTTCGGTCTTATTACTGCCGACCGGCTCAAACTGCCTGTCTTCCAGAACCCGCAAGAGCTTGATTTGAAGAGCCGGTGAGGCATTGGCGACTTCGTCGAGGAAAATCGTGCCGCTGTTTGCCGCCAGAAATTTGCCTTCTTTATTGCTTACGGCGCCGGTGAACGAACCTTTGACGTGCCCGAATAATTCGCTTTCGAGCAATGTCTCCGGCAGTGCGCCGCAACCGACCTCTACAAACGGTTTGTTCCTCCGACTTGAGCGATGGTGTATTGCTTTTGCCAACATACTTTTGCCGGTGCCTGATGGGCCCGCCATTAGTATTGTTGTTTTGCTGTCGGCGACGGCATCTACAAGCTCGAAAATCTTCGCCATCTTGTAGTCGTGACTGATTATGTTTTCCAGACTGTATTTTTGTTCGAGCTGTAATCGCAGACTCTCGTTTTCACTCATAAGCGAGTGTTGTTTAATCGCTCTTTCCACCACCAGCCGCAGCTCATCGTCAACGATTGGCTTGGTAAGATATTCGTAGGCGCCTCGCTTGATGGCTTTGACTGCGCTTTCAATGCTGCCGTAGCCGGTTATCGCAATTACCACTGTTTGCGGATAGTTTTTCCCGACGATATCTAATAATTCGAAGCCGTCTCCATCCGGCAGATTAATATCCGTTATAACGAGACTGTAGTTTTGCTTTTCCAGCTCGGCTAAAGCGGCCTTTAACGTTTCGGCGCCATTTGTTCTGAATCCTTCGAGTGATAAAAATTCGCACAGCGAATCCAATATGATTCTATCATCGTCCACGATAAGAATGTTTTTTGCTCTCATAGTTTTCTTGTCAGCTTTTATGAGCTTCCTATTGGCGCAGCAGGCAGATATACAGTGAAAATACTGCCGCCTCCGGGTGCATTTTCAGCAGTTATTCGGCCGTTGTATCTTTCAATTATGTCTTTACATATTGCCAATCCCAATCCTGTCCCTTTGCCTTTATCTTTTGTAGTAAAGAACGGCTCGAATATAACTTTGGCGTTTTCCGGGGCGAAACCGGCTCCCGTGTCGCGAAACTCCACGACGGCGGTATTATCCGCTGCAAGGCGTGTGGAGATGCGGAGCTGCCCGCCATCCGGCATAGCATCCAGTGCGTTCTTTATGAGGTTACAGAAGACCTGAAATAAATTGCCGCTTACGATTTCCGGTATGCCGGCAACGTAGCTCGGTAATATCCGGACATTCAGGGTTTCTGCTCTGGCATCCATTGTTTTTATGGCATCTTCGATAATCTGCTCTATTTTGACGTGTTCATAAGGCGGGTAAGTGCTGCGAGAGAATTCCAACAGCTCACTTACGATTTGAACCATTCTCATAAGTCCCTGCCGGCACTGTGTGAGGTATTCTTTGGCTTTTTCGAGATTTTCCTGCTCGGCAATTCTCATTGTAAGATTGATGTAGCGCAGTATTCCATCCATAGGATTATTTAACTCGTGTGCCACTTTAGACGTGAGCTTGCCGAGGGTAGCCAGTCTTTCAGTGTCAGCCAGCTGTCTCTGAATACCGGCCTTTTCGGTGATGTCTGCCTTTTCAGATGGTAGTTTCTTGTGGCTTGGCATAGCTTTAGATAATAATCCTGTCTCCACACTCTCGCGGATAAATGTTGTGAAAAAGCAACAGGCCTGTTCTTTTTTCGGATTGAAAGGGCTGCTTGTTTAGTAAAAAGCGTAACATTCCGTAGGATAAGCAGCTAAACGGTTTTTTTCGGCCCTTGTGTTCGACTTAAACCACAGACAAGGAACTTTTTGCGTTGTTATTTCGCAACATTATGGATGTCCTCCTGGCCGAATTTGTTGTGGATGGGGCGTTAATTCTGCTTAACTTTATGGCGGGTAAGTAGTTGTAAAAGTAAAAATGGGCTATTTGCTCGACACTATTTTGGTATGTGCTTTGCAAGGCGGTCATAAAGAGCAATCGAAAATTGAGTCCGCTTGGGGATGCCTTACGGCACGGGGAGGCAGGTGATGGAAAGCTTTGAAAAGCGAAAGTTTAAGCGATTACAAATATCGCTTGGTTTATCGTGCCGAAAAGTTGGTTCGACAGAAGAGAAACTCCATAATGGCTGCACGGTGAACGTAAGTCCGGGCGGTTTGTATTTTGAAACTGCTGATAACGTCTTTGAGCCGGGAAATCTCTTGAAGGTGGAATTGACAATACCTCCTACGGCAGGTCTGCTTGAATTTGGCGGCAGGATTTCAGGTTTCGGCAGGGTCTTGAGAACTTGTTTGCATTCCGGAAGGTATGGCGTAGCTTTGGAATTCTGCCGGTCCCCAAAACTTTGCACATAGGATTATTTTCCCGGCCAGTCAAAGACGCCCTCGAAGACCTCAACTGCCGGGCCGGTCATATAGACACAGTTATCTTCCCTGCACCAGTTCAAATCGAGGTCGCCGCCTGGCAGATGTGCGGTGCATACTCGCTCACCTCGTCCGGTAAGCACCGCTGCCACACAGCAAGCGCAGGCGCCCGTTCCGCAGGCCAGGGTAATTCCGCTGCCCCGCTCCCACGTCCGCATAGTAAATTCCACAGGGTTATCGACCTGAACAAAATGCACATTAGTACGGTTGGGAAAAATGCGATGCCTTTCGATAGCAGGGCCAAATTTTTCAAGCTCAATTGAGCTGACATCATCGCAGAAAAATACAGCGTGTGGATTTCCCATTGATACGCACGTCATTTGCAGCTTCTCCCCGAGAATATCTATCGGTTCTTCTATAACTTTTTCTCCCGGCATTTTTACAGGTATATCTTTTGGTGACAGGGCCGGTGGGCCCATATTGACGCACACTTTTTGGACCTTGTCATTATTATCGATTATAAGCCCAACGTGTATAACGCCATTGCCGGTTTCTATATTCAATGAGGCAGAACAGGGGGGCTGGCCGGGCACGACAAAAGGACCTCCCGCTTTGGCTAATTTGTGTTCGTAGGTATATTTGGCTACGCATCGAATACCGTTTCCGCACATTTCAGCTTCTGAGCCGTCCGCATTGAAGATGCGCATCCGCACATCGGCTTTCTGTGATGGGCATATCAAAATCAGGCCGTCTGAACCGATGCCGAAGTGTCGGTCGCTGACGATTTGAGCTAACTTTGCAGGGTCGGCAATTTTCTCCTCGAAGCAGTTCACATAAACATAGTCATTGCCTAACCCGTGCATCTTCGTAAATCGCATACTTTGCTCCTTGCAAAACCGCTTTACTATAGGCGTAAGTGAGAATAAAATCAAGACTTGTATGGTGTATCAACAGCAGATAGCAAACACTTGATAGAAAGTGATGAGGCGCGAATTACTCGACAGCAAATTCCTTTTTGCGGGTGTTCATTTGAGCTTTTAGACGTGCAATAATGGATGAGTGCATCTGTGAGACGCGAGACTCGGATAAATCCAATGTTGCGCCGATTTCCTTCATTGTCATCTCTTCGTAATAATACAAAACGACAATCAGCCGTTCCGCCCGCGTTAGCCCCTTGGTGAGCAGGCTTTTTAGGTCTCGCTTTTGAGCTTCGGTCAGAGGGTCCTCGCTTTTTTGGTCTTTGATTATATCTATTTCGCGGATGTCTTTTTCGCCCTCGTTTTCGTTGTATTTGGTGTCAAGGGAAACCAGGCCGACTGCATTTGCATCGTGCTGGAGCCTATTAAACTCCTCCATATCTATATCCAGCTCTTCAGCGGTTTCTTTCTCGGTGGGCTTGCGGCCAAGGTGGGTTTCGAGCGAATGGACGGCCTTGGTCAGTTGATGGGCACGGGCACGGACTAACCGCGGCACCCAGTCCATACTCCGTAGCTCGTCGAGAATGGCGCCTCTTACACGAGGCGAGCAATATGTCTCGAACTTTACGCCTCTGGTGGGGTCGAAGGCATCAATAGCGTCCATCAATCCAAAAATGCCGGCACTGATAAGGTCATCCAGCTCGACCTTCTCAGGTAGTTTGCTGCGTAGCCGCTCAGCGGTGTATTTTACCAGGGGCCTGTAATGTTCCATAAGTAGATTGCGGAAATGAGTATCGCCGGTTTTATAAAACTGCTCCCATATTTGGTCGATGTTGAGTTGTTGTTTGGTTTTCATAGGGTTCCTCCGTGAGATTCTATGACCCTGAAAAGCTTTGCAAAGCCGGTTTTAAGTTCCATAAGTGCCAGCATTTTTTGCTTTCCGATACTTCTGCTATACCCCGCAAAGATTCTTATCGACTTTCCAGCCGATAACTTTAAGAGAACCCCTCAGCAACTTTCTTAAAAGGGCTTTCTTTTTTCTATCTGCTTTACACATCATTCAAAAATTGAAGTTATTTCCTGTTTTTGCTTGAGCAATTCTGCCGCTAATCTCTGGTTGAGCGAATTTTCCAAAAGCTTATTTATTTGCAGCTCGAGATACTCGTTTCGGTTCTCTTCGAGCAGCTTTTTGGCGTCTATATCTATTGTTGGTTGGGTCTCTAATCTGCCGACAGCGCCAAATTTGATGTTTTTAGTATCGCAGAACAGAAGACGCCGGCTTCGGGTGTGCTCATTGATTGCGTTGTTCAACAAACTGCAAAACTCCTCCACCGCCAAATCCTTCGGGACAAAACCGGACCTATAGATATTGTTTATGTTCTGGGTAAGGATTTTTTGGCGGCTCTGTGTGAACTCAATTATCTTAACGAGTAGTTCAGCGATATTGTCTGTTATCAATGACGTCAGATTCATAACCAATCCTTCCTATTTGGCCTGTGTTGCTGTTATGTTTCTATGATTATTTTTCCCCTTCCGGGGGTGGGGGGATGCAGGAAAGATAGTCCGTAGAAAGCGAAGCCATATTTATCATCCTTGATTCTTCTATTCCTTCGTTGTTCCCGTCAAGGCCGGTTTATCGTTAATTATCAGAACGCGAATTATGTTTCGTTATTTTGCCGGCGGGCGCTTCTTTGTTTAAAATCCGTCTTATTTCCCAAAGGGTTTTTGTTTTCTTAAGTTCAATGATTTTTGATAATCTTTCGAAGACTGACTCGTCGTACAGTCGATGTCCGCCTTCGGTCCATTGTGCCTCACGAATAAGTCCCATTATCGTGTAGTTATGGATAGTTTGCCGGGAGAAGGGGGTGTAACGGGTCAATTCGCCGATTCGATAGAGCTTGGTAGGTATTTGCAACACGCGGCTTTTAACTTCTGTCTGCATCAAGAGAAACCTTAGCTGTTAATTCTAAAAGATATTTTGCGTTTTGCAAAATGTAAAATACCTTTTATCGGATGTCAACTCTTTTTCGGATTTTTTGAAAATTTTTTAAAAAAAATTCAGTGGGCTCTTTATGGTAAGGAACTTTTTATCGGATATTGTCTGGCCGGCAGGCAGGGATTTGCCAAAATCTCTCCGAATTTATGGTTATTATCGGCTTTTCGACTATTATCGATTTAAATGTTGGGGGATGGAAAATCGGGCATATTTTAGGACGGCAGATACATCTAACGAAAGATTATGTAAACTTTAGAATGGGATGGCTGTGTTCTGGGGGCAATTGCGGCGGACGGGGTTTTGGCCAAATGCCTCTGCTGAAACATCCGATACAGGGATAAACTATGCAAAGAAGCAATACAAGTTCTGAAAAGGCCGGCAATTCCGCCAATGGCGGTGTTTCTCTGCTTGAACAGATAACCCCATTGGCCCGGCAGATAAACTGTCTTGACCTCGAACGAATAGCCAATGTCTGCATTAAGAACATCCCAAGTTTGATTGGCGTGAGGTTTGCTTCGCTGTATATACTTGATGAAACAAATAGTATCCTGCACCTCCGGAAATATAATCATCCGTTTCTTATAAACAAAATAGTCTCAATCAATCAAAATCCGCCTTCGCCTATGGTTATGGCTGTTCGAAGTAAAGAGCTTTTACAGGTGCGAGACATAGACACCCACAAAGAGCCGATTATCAGGAAATCTCAACGCGTTTTTTCCGGCAATTATGAGACTAAGAGCTGCATTATTGCGCCGCTTATCTGCCATGACAGGGTAGTTGGCGTGCTCAATCTGGCGGACAAAATAGAAGGTGAGGGCTTTAGCTGCGACGATATTGCACTTATCGAGCTATTCAGCCAATTGGTCGGCGCCTCGATAGGCAATATAAAGCTTTTTGAGAAGATACAGCATCAAGCCACAACGGACGGCTTGACCGGTCTTGCGAACTACAAAACATTTTATGAAATTCTGGAGAAGGAGCTGTGGAGAACGCGGCGATATGGCGGCCAAATTTCACTGATTATGGTTGATATCGATAATCTCAAGAAGATAAACGATGCATACGGCCACCACACCGGCGACAAGGTCATCAGGGAAATTAGTAAAAAAATAAGGACGTGCATCCGGCAAATCGACACAGCGGCACGTTATGGGGGGGATGAATTTGCGGTGATTTTGCCCAATACTTCGCTGGCTGACGCTGTTGTTGCCGCCGAGCGTATGGTCGATTCGGTATCAGATTCCCCAATAACGTGGAAAAAAGAGCAAATAGCCCTATCTATCAGCGTTGGGGTTGGAGAATATGGTGCGGAGAGCAGTCCTGAGGATATTACAAGCCGGTCGGACCAGGCCCTGTATATGGCTAAGCAGGCAGGGAAAAATACAGTCAGGATTTTTGAGGCGAGTAAAAAAAGGTAACGCATATCGATTTTTGGGGGGAAAAAGAGGGTGGGGATGAGTTAGGGGGTAGGGTATAGGGGATATAAAGTTAAAAGCGCAAAGAAAATTTCAGATTTCAGGGAACAAATTTCTGGATTCCGCATCAAGTGCGGAATGACAAAGTGAGTCGCCGTCCGCCTTCGATAAATCTACGGCGGATAAACGAAGAAGATTTGGGCAGACACTCAGGTTCTGCCCCAACCAAGTATAGGGCGGACACGCAGGTCTGCCCCTACTAAAATTCGCATATTTGCCCAATCAGCCCATTTGCGGTGTTTTTAATTAATTTCACTCTCGCTAATTCGCCTTTTTGCGGGGTTTCCCCCGGTTTTTCTTCGAGATAGACCATAAAATACCGCTCGCTTCTGCCTTTACGTTGGCCGATACTGTTTTCTACGAGGATTTCGGCTGTTTCGCTGATAAATTGCTGCCGAAATTTATGACCCAATTCGGCATCCAAATCCCGCAATATCCGGGAGCGTTCCTTCATAACTTTGTCATTTACAGCGCCTTGCAAACCTGCCGCCGCTGTGCCTGCCCGTTTCGAAAAACTAAAAACATGCATTTTTGCAAAGCCGGCTTCTTTTGCCAGCTCAACAGTTGCTTCAAAATCCGCTTCCCTCTCGCCCGGAAAACCAACGATGATATCAGCGGTTATGGCAGGCCTATCAAGCCGGCTTTTGATTAACTCAATCTTCTCTTTAAATTCGTCGGCATTGTATTGTCTGCACATCTTTTTTAAGACCGCGTTTGAACCTGACTGCAGTGACAAGTGCAGGTGCGGCACAATGTTACGATGCTTACAGAAAGTATCAAGTAATCGCGGTGTTACGTCGCCCGGCTCCAGCGAACTTACTCTTATCCTTGCGAGGTCCGGTATTTCTGCCATTTTATCGAGCAAGTCTGCTAATCTGCCTTGCCGGCCATCCCAGTTTTTTCGCCTGACACTTTTTTGGCCGTAAGCACCGACAAATATGCCTGTTACGACGATTTCCTTGTGGCCTGCTTCAACAAGGGCTTGTGCTTCCTGGATGACCATCTCGGCGGGCTTACTGTGAACATACGGGCGGGCTTTAGGTATGATGCAATAGCTGCAATATCCGTCGCAGCCGTCTTGAATCTTAAGAAAAGCCCTCGTATGACCCTTAAATGACGTTAATTGGGGCAGCTCAGCCGATTTGTTTTTAAGCTTGATTTTGGAGCCGTTTTCTGCTTTAATTATGATATTCTGCTCTGGTTGAAGAAAGGCAGCGGCTTTGCCATTATTGACTATTTGGCTTAAAGTTGCGGCTATGGTTTCTCGATGGCTAATCAGATGGATATTTTTACCGAGGTTGTTTAGTTCGCCTGTTTGGACTGTTGGAAGACAGCCGCAAACAACTGTAGCAGCATCAGGGCTTAGCTTTTGGGCTTTTCGGATGCGTTGTCGGCTTTTTGCAGAGGCGGTTCGGGTTACGCAGCAGGTATTGATAACGACGAGGTCGGGCGTATTGTTAGACGTTTCGACCTGGTTGAGTCCGAGCCGTTCGAGCAGTTGGCGAATCTGCTGGCTTTCATATTGATTGACTTTGCAGCCGACAGTATTTATGGCAAAAGTTTTCATAATGTGGTAATATATAATTGTTGAAGCGGGCTTACAACACCATTCAAATCAGGTTTGGACGGTAAATTCGAGGGCTGGTTATGGCGTCAGAATACGGCTCGGTTTGGGCGATAGATATAGGCAATAATTCTCTGAAGGCATTGCGCTTAAGGAACACAGGGGGCGTTGTTGAAGTAATCGGCTTCGACAATATCCAGCACGGCAAAGTTCTTACCGGAAGCGGTATAAAACCGGAAGAAAGGGATGAGCTGATTGCGTTAAGTTTGCGCCAGTTTGTGAAGCAGAACGATTTGGGCAAGGATGATATAATTGTTTCTGTGCCGAGCCAGAACAGTTTTGCACGGTTTGTGAAACTGCCGCCTGTTGAGTCGAAGCGCATTCCTGAAATCGTTAAGTTCGAGGCGGTCCAGCAGATTCCTTTTGATATCAATGATGTGCAGTGGGACTGGCAGTTGATGACAGAGACCGGCAGCTCTGAAACAAAAGTGGGTATCTTTGCGGTTAAGAGCGATGTGGTCAACTCGGTATTGGAGCATTTTGCCAGAGAAAATGTAACGGTTAGCTATGTCCAGATGGCGCCGATGGCTTTGTATAATTACGCATTGTACGACTTTGGTGATTTGGGCAAGTCCGACAATCAAGCCACCGTTATTCTTGACATAGGTGCGGAAAACAGCGACCTGGTTGTTTGTACGCACTCGACAGTTTGGCAAAGATGTGTCCCAATGGGAGGTAATGCTTTTACCAGGGCGATAGCGGATGCGTTTAAGCTCAATTTTGAAAAAGCTGAAAAACTAAAACGCACCGCTCCGGTGAGCAAATATGCCCGGCAGGTATTCCAGGCGATGAAGCCGATTTTTACGGATTTGGCCTCTGAAATCCAGCGGTCGCTGGGCTTTTACACCAGCTCTAATCCGAACACTAAATTGTCGAAGGTTATCGCACTGGGCGGCGGAACGAAGATGCGCGGCCTGCTCAAATACTTGCGGCAGACGCTGCAGATACCCGTTGAAATGCCGGATTCGTTTAAGAAGCTCACGATAAGCTCATCTGTCTCAGCAGCGAAATTTCATGAGAGTGTTTGCGATTTTGGTATTGTTTACGGCCTTGCTTTACAAGGTTTAGGTCTGGCCAGGATAGAAAGTAACCTGTTGCCCCGCAGTATTGCCAGGTCAATGGCCTGGGCAGGTAAAACCAGGTACTTTACCGCTGCGGCGGCTGCGGTGTTGCTGGTTTCGCTTATGTGTTTCGCGAGAATCATTCTGGATAGAGTCAATTATGCAAATAACAATCAAGTTCGGCAAAAAATCGGCAATATCATTAATGCTGCCGAGCAGGCCGCTGACAAGCTCAAAGCCGAGGAAAGCAAGGGTCTACAATCCGAATCAATAATAGAAAAAGAACTTAAATTTTTTGATTATCGTAACGTAGTTCCACTATTGCATCAAACCATAATCTCGGTCCTGCCAAACGAAAAAAATAATCCCGAGCAGAAAGAGCTTTACAGGGCTTTTGCCAACGGTGATATAGGAACGGTTCTGGAAGTTCCCCGCAAGGAGCGGAAGCAGATATTTATAACGGGTATGTCAGTTTACTTCACAAAGGATGTTGCTTCTGCGCAGTTTGGAGCCGCAGATTTTACGCAGAAAGGTGGTGGTGGTGGGAGGGGCGGAGCCGGAGGTGGTCCGTCTCCTATGGATCGACCTGATGCCGGCTACTCTGGAGCCGGTCAAAAGGTGGATTCGAAGAGCAAAAAAAGTTACTCTGCAGGGGAGAAAAAAGAGGTTGAAAGCGGCCCTGGATTTGTGGTAACCATAACCGGCTATAGTCCATATAAGGACATAAGTGGGCTGATGGACCCTCCCGGAGTGGAAGGCGAGCCGAATAAATGGGGAGTTGTTACTCGACTGCTGCATCTTGATGATATTGTTGACTGGAAAAATCCGTTTGAGCTTTACAGAAAAGCCGAAATTGAGCATTTCAAATTGGAAACAGGTGAAGTAGATTTGGAAGCTGCAATGCCTGTGGGGATAGGCATTGAAGATATCGAAAAGGCCGAGCGTAAAGATAGCGGTGAGCGGATTTTGATTGACCCTATGACAAGGGAAGTTATCAGTAAGGTCGCTGAGTTGAACGGGGATGGGAAAAAGAAAATCGACAGGTCCGGCAAAGTTGTTTATAAGGCCAATGACCACTGGTTCAGATTAGACGTTAAATTTATCTGGAAGGATGCACCGAAGGAAAATAAGGAGATTAAGGAGACGGAGAAGACTAAGGGGACTGGGGAAACCAGGAAACCTGAGAGGACTGAAAGACGCCGAGGAGGACAAAAAGGGGCCGAAGAGGGTGGTTTGTGAGGTTATAAAGGCAGTTTGGCCGGAGAAACACCACAGTAGAAGAGCCAAAAAGCAGAATAGATTGGTGAGCTGATATGGATATATCTAAATTTAAAGACCTTATACCGAGATTAAGTTTTCTTAAGAATTATTCATCGCTGATGCTGCCGGGTATTATAACGCTGGTTGCCGTGCTTGTTTTTATACCTACCCAATTGATGAGCAGTAAGCTCAAGAAACGGATAGAAAATGAAAGTATTTCCATAGGCAGAAGAGTTCAGTCTCTAAGCGAAAGTACCGTTTCCCGCAACCAATGGGAGGTTGAGCAGGAGTATCAGCAGGAATATGAGAGAGATGCCAATCAGACAGCGCTTTTAGCCAGGCGAAGCAGTCAAAGGCTGTTATTGAGTTATAAAGTATTTCCTAATCCGAAGGATACCTCCACGTTGATTTTCAGGGAGTTCGGCCAGCAATTTCGCAGTGCGGTAGATGAACTAATCGTCCGTATGAAAGCCCTTGATTGTCCTACGGAAGCTGAGTTGCAGAAAGGTTTGCAGGGCTCCAGTTTACAATCTTCTCGTCAGGGGCAGGATTGGAGCAGGGAAAGGGGAGGGTCGGATGTGAGGTCGATGGAGATTAATACCACGATAACGGATGTTCTTTGCCGGGACAGGGCGAAGCGTGCGTTTGTTTATGCTAATCCGGCGGATTTGAGCGGATACGAATTCTGGGAAAAATATGAATATACCGGAATGGACGCAGCGGTTGAAGATTGCTGGTATTGGCAGTTAGCTTATTGGGTCATTGAAGATATTGTCGATACGATAGATGCTCTGAACTCCGGGTCGAATAGCGTTTTCACATCGCCGGTAAAACGGCTTCTGGATGTAAGTTTTGCCGCCAGCGACAAGGGGACCGGCAAAAAAGCGGCTGTAAGGCCCAGTTACGTTCTTTCGGCTGCAGGGGCGCTTACAGAGCCCTACACAGGAAGGTTTTGTAACGATGATATTGATGTTGTGCATTTTAATGTTGCTGTTGTGGTTAATGCGAAGGCGGTTTTGCCGTTTATGCAACAACTTTGCAGCGCCAAGCAGCATAAATTCAGAGGATTTTCCGGCGAGGAGCGAGAACAAGTTTTCAAGCATAATCAAATAACGGTTTTAAAAAGTAATATCAGGTCAATTGACCGGCAGGATACGGCTCATAATCTCTACCGTTATGGCGAGGATGCTGTGGTGGAATTGGATTTAATTTGCGAATATATCTTTGACAAGAACGGCTATGGTGAGATTAAGCCAGAATCGCTGAAGAAGCCGGGAGAGCAAAAGCGGGAAATGTAGATTCTTGAAGTGTTATGCGAGACGTGAGAGATGAGTAAAAAAGACAGCAATTTTTTCGAAGAGCATATTGAGAAGATAATTTTGGCCGCTGTGGGGCTTGTGTGTCTCTGGCTTTTTGTCACCCGCGTTCTGTTCAGCCCCGATTATGTCGAATATGACAACGATAAGTTTGACTCCGGCGCTATTGATAATTACATAAGCAAGCAGGCTGTGGTTTTGGAAAACAAACTGAATCGCAATCCTGAGCCGAAGCAGCCATACAAGCCGCGGGTCGATGATTTTATTGCTTTGCTTGACTCATCTATAAGGGACATTGACATTAGTCTCTATCCGCCGCAGCCTATTATTACTTCGAAGGGCGTAAGTGATAACAGAGTGTATCGTGTTCCACGGGTTGGTGAGGTCAACGAGGTATCGGTTGAGCATATCAGAACGGTGGCTTATGTTCCTAAGGGAGGGATTGGTGAGGGAAATGTTTACGGCCCGGATAATAGTGAGCCAAATGATATTGATTTTGTTACGGTGGAAGCGAAGTTTGATGTTTCGGGATTATATAAAAGGTTTAATGAAAGTTTTGCCGGCGAATATGTTCAATCAGATTGGCGTGACCCGTGTCTTGCAAATCCGGTTTTTGCAGCGGTGCAATTACAAAGACAGAAGCTGCTTTCCGATGGCAGCTGGAGCGATTGGCAAACTGTGCCTCGAAGTAAGATAGACCCTCGCAAAGGGATGTTCGAGGTTATAGAAGATGTTAATGATTTGCCGTCCGGCGGGGTAAAAGTGCGTCTGCTTCAGTTTGATGACGCGGGAGTGAGAATAGACCTTTTGCAGCCTGGGGCTTATCAGATTGCCTCTGCAAAAGAAGAGTGGTTTCCTCCTTCATTACACAGGAAATATGTGGAGTATCAAAAAGAGATGGACGTGATGGGAAGGCGTGAAGCTGCTGCAGTAAAAAAGGAAGAGCGTGAAGGAGAACGCTCTGAGCGGCGCAGCAAAATGGCAGGGACAAAAACACGTCCGACGGGAGGAATAGGAAGTCCGTCTGGTGTGGGGGCGCCGATGGATGGAGGAAGGACAGGTGCGCCCGTGACTGCGCCTGTAAGAAAAACGCCGCCGGGAAGAAGCCAGGCCGAGCGGGGGAGTGAGAAGGAACGTCCGCAAAAAAGTAAGGAGGTTTCAAAAACAATAGATGATGTTTATCGGGAATTTGATGAAATTTCGATTACCGAGAGTAAAGACATCGCCAAGATGGACAAACCATTATTGTTCTGGGCGCAGGATGATACTGTTGAAGCCGGCAAGAGCTACCGCTACAGAATTCGATTGGGTGTTTTTAATCCTATAGCGGGGACAAATCAGTTCAGCGAGCAGGACAAATCGCTGAAGAACAAGGTTGTTTTATGGAGCGAATTTTCCGACGCAACGGAGACTGTGGATATTCCGGGAACGTTATACTTTTTCCCGCGTGAGATACAGGAAGCCGCCAGGATTGTAACAGTGCAGGTCTCCAGGTATGTGCTGGGTTATTGGTACAGTAAGGACTTTACGGTCAAGCAGGGAGAGCTTATAGGCAAGATTGGTGAGTACAAGATTACGGAGGAGGAAGAAAAAAGGGCGGTTACAGTCCCCAAGGCGGTTGATTATGCTACCGGCGCAGTTCTGGTCGATATTATACCTGTAAATGATTGGTCGGGTGGAACTAATCTGCGCGCTCGGCATTTTTTTGACATGCTTTATAGTTTCAATGGGGAAGATATAGAGCGTTTGCCTATTAAGAGCAGGTATTGGGCCGAAGCATTGCAGAGTAAGTTTAATGAAATCAAAAAAGTCGAAAAAGAGCCGAAAGAACCTTTGCGAAGCTGGGGCGGCAGAGAGGGTGAACGCAGGCGTGTTCCACTGCCGGGAGTTGAGGGTGCCCCCCGTGGTTCCACTCCCGATAGACCTGATTATGTTCCTGGTTATAAGCCTCGTGGTCAATAGGGGCGTGTTTTAATTGGTTTGAAATACCGATTTAGGTGAGCGCAGATGTAAGAGCGGTTCAATTGAGGAAAGGTGCTGCTCACAGTCGATTGTTATCTCGAACTCATCCGGTGGTATCAAGTCTATAAAATTATCGCTGAATTGTGCTGCCACAGGGGTGCTGATTTGCACATCTTTTGCGATTGCGCTTGATTTTAGCTTGAGCTTCCATTGCTTGTCGGTTGTTTGAGAAAAGCCCTTGCTGATTTCTACCTTGGGCCAATCGATATATTTATCGGGCAGGTAAAAGAACAAGTTTTCTGCGATTTTTTTGCCGTCCTTGTCTATCACAAGATGCAGGCAGGATTTGTCCGGATGGGTGGGGGAGATAATCGTTTTCGCAAGTTTAGGCAGGGTCAATGTGCTAAACGGCCCAATCGCAATGGGAAATACAAACTGGTCAAGTAAGTGCCCGAATAAATCTATTAGTCGGCAATTCAGCGTAGCGGTTATTGGTTGTTCGCTGTCGTTTATTACAGCAACCCTCAGTGGTCGCAATCCCGACGGCGAATCGAACAGCGCTTTCACAGGTTCGGATACGACTGCTATCAGCAGCTTCGAGAAAAATCGCTTTGCGTAATAATAAAGCGCCTTTGGTTCCTTGGTGTAGTCAATTGCCGACCAGCTTATTGCAGGACAGCAATCGTTGAGCTGCCAGAATAATACGCCGCTGTTCCTGAAGTTGTGGGCCCTTAAATGTTCGACATACGCCTTGACGCCGCGGGCCTGTGCGACTTGCGAGAAATAAACAAACTCCTCAATGCTTTCAGCGACGCCGAATAAATCGCCTATATAACGGTATAGACGACCGTTGCCGTCTATTTGATAGTTGTGCTTTTCGATTGGGAAGCTGCCGATGCGCAATTGTTCCGCGGGACAAAATTTTCTGACGGTTTCCATACTTGGTAACGATTGCATGCCGAATTCAGTAACAAATCGCGGAACATCTTCGGGCAGGCATTGGTATTGGCGGACCGGCTGATGGCCCGACCAGACGCCCCAGTTGTGTGTTGTCAGTGTCCAGCCGGTTTCGAATTCCTCTTTTCCACCCAGCGGCGTCGTCGGTATGTAATCGGTATCGGGGTCCAGCTCAGCAACTAATTGAGGCAGAAACCGATGGTAAATCGCTTTGCCATAGAATTTTTTCCCCTTGCCAAGATGACCGCCGTGATGCAGCCAGTCGATTTCATTGTTCCCGCACCATAGAACCAAACAGGGGTGATTGCGCAGTTGCTTTATAACTGTGGCCGCTTCCTTTTTTACTTCTTCCAGAAACCACTGTCGGTCAGGATAATAGGCGCAGGCGAACATAAAATCCTGCCAAACCATTATGCCGAGCTCGTTGCAAAGTTCGTAAAATTCCTCTGCCTCATAGTACCCACCGCCCCATACACGAAGCATATTTATATTGGATTTGGCTGCGGCAGACAGAAGCCTTTCTACATCGTCCCTGCTGACCGCGCCTGCAAATATGGATGCCGGCACCCAGTTTGCGCCTTTGGCAAATACCGGCTGGCCGTTTATTTCAAATTGGAATTTCTCCCCGTATTCGTCCGGCGAGCGGTTCAGTTTGGCGGTCCTTATCCCGATTCTTTTTTGTATCCGGTCTATAATCTCATCGCTGTTCAGCAGGCCAAGTTCAAGATTATAGAGATGCTGCTCGCCGTAGCCCGCCGGCCACCAAAGTAGCGGCTCTTTAATCCGAATTACAGTCGATTGAGAATCTTCCCCTGCCCTGAAAGCCAGGTTGTGCTCGATTACCTGTTCTCCACAGGACAAAGTCAGCTTGCAAAGAAACTCTTCTGCCGTAAGGCATCCCTTGCGGGATTCTGTCACCGTGTCTAATTTCACCGCGATTTTAACATCAGCGTAGCGATGATTGCAATCCACTGTTCGGACGTGCAGGTCGGCAAGTCGGGCTTTCTTGGTGCCTTCAAGATGAACACCTCGCCAAATCCCGCAGCCCGGCAGACCGGGGCACCAGTCCCAGCCGAACTGGTATTGGGCTTTTCTTATATAGACGCGATACGGATTGTTAAAGTCCGATTCGCTGAACGTCGTATATCGGCTCATTAGTCTCTTGGCATATTGGACTGCCGGCTCGAATTTGACCGATAACGAATTATTTTGCGGCTTCAAAAGTGACTTTACATCAAAGCGAAATGGAATGAACATATTGTTTGTTTTGCCGATGAGCTTGTCGTTGAGCCAGATGCTGGCTATCGTATCTAAGCCATCGAAGACCAGCTCAACCCGGCCACAGTTAAGTAGTTCATCCGGCGCATCAAAAATCTTCCTGTATATCCACGGCTTTTCACTGACCCAGCAGAAATCTTCCGGCCGGGCGTCAATATCGCTTTGCCTTATTTTGCCTGCTGCGATTAAACTGCTGTAAATCGAGCAGGGGACATTAGTTAGCAGCCAGTCAGCGGAGTCGAGGTCGCGCATTCGCCGTGCCGAGGCCGGGTATTCCTTAAACTCCCATTTCCCCGTCAAGTCCAGTGATACTTTCGGCATTAAAAGCTGCTCCTTTTTTTGATTGAACACCCAGCGTCAATTATATTCCATCAAAACTCCCTTACAACAAAAACAATCAAAAAAGGCCGACTTTTTCAAATCGGCCTTTGCAAAATCCATTAAAAAATTAGCTCGCTTTTCAAATCCCGCCGTCAACAACCCATCGTTTTGCAGGATTATCGTTTCTTATCGCCAGGTTCCACTTTTTAATTTCCCCTGATTTTAATTTTATCTCGTATGGCACGAACCAGCCGGGGTAGAGGCCCGACTTGAACGGTTCTCCAATACTGATAATCTCCAGCCCACCGAGATAGCCCTTCAATTCCTTATCCACAGCCGACATTGGCCAGAATTTCAGAAACTCGTCCCAATTCTCTTCTGAACAGGCCTTGAAAAACGCCTCAGCGACCTGCTTCGGCGTCATCTGCTGGTACTTTTCATTGTTTGCCAGCGGTTTCGGCTCCTGGAACCAGATGACATCAGCAGGCAATTCAAGAGTAAACAGCGAGTTGTCGATTTGCGGGTTATACTCAATATCGGTAACCTCGAAAACCAGGACATCCTCTTTGTCCGTGTGCACAAATACCTCAAAACCTTTCAGAAGTTTCGTTTCTGCATCAAAGCGGTACACTTTCTTGTGGTCGGACTCTGTTATGAACTTATTCTTGCACCAATCATTTGTAAAGTCCCCCTGTGCGGCCGATTCAGTCTCAAGCACCAGTTCCGTCCCCTCTTTCAACACTTCATTGTGCATACACAGTTGGTTGTTGGACCGTTCCATCGTTTCCTTCAGAACGTTATCTATAATCTCGTCAACATTCATCAAAGGTGCATACCAGGTGTCAAAAGAACCGATAGGGCACGGCCTTTCTTTGACCGCAGTATTTGGCTTGATTAACATTATTGTCGAGTTACCATCCATAACAAGTATCCGACCGGGTTTTTCGACTCGCCACAGCACAATACCCGTATCATCCAATTTCTTCCACATCTCAATCGGCACAAAATCGAACTCCATGCCTATCATCCCGAAGTTGTCGGCCGGAAGCGTTCTCATCCTCGCCTTAATATGGATTGACCGCACGTCTCCAACCGCTTTGGCTGCCTCAGTTAGCACCTGTGCTGCCGAAGCCGAAGCTGTTGGAATTGAACTGTTCCATACCGTCACTGAAATTACTATCGCTGCTATTATTGTCACTGCAGCCGCAAATTTTGTTATTCTGCTCTTCATAATTATTCTCCATACACTCGGCTGTAAAATGGCCGAACTTGTCTCTCTCGATTTATCCTGTTCGTCAAAAAGACTGTTTAGAACTGCCTTATTGACCTTCGGATTGGTTTTTATCGATGCATTTTGAATCAGTTTTTTTATATTTTCTGCCGGTCTCATTTTGTTACCTCACCATTCATTATTGACCGCAGTTTATTTAGTCCATAGCGATATCTGCTCAGCGTTGTTTTAACTGAAGTCTCCTGCATTTTGGCTATCTCTCTGAATTTCATTCTCCCTTGAATGTGCAGGATGACCGCCTCTTTCTGCTCGTAAGGAAGCTGGGCCATCGCACTGTTCAGTTGCCTGAATTCTTCGTCGTATATAATCCATTGCTCCGGCCTTTTCAGGTTAGAAGCCATCGGCTCAATCTCATCAAGGCTGACTGTGCGTTGTCTGGATTTTGACCTGTTCAGATTCCTCGCTCTGTTGGCAACGCAGGTAGTCAGATATCCTCGCAGACTTCCCGTAAGCTGGAACTGCTCTGCGGAGCGAACGAACGCAACAAAAACATCGTGTACAATATCTTCAGCAGCGCTTGTCTCGTTCAATAGCCCCGCAGCCATTCGCAGCAGGTCATCTCTGTACTTTTCATATATTCGGCAGAGTGCATCTCTGCTCCCGCGCCTTAACTTCCAGATAAGCAGCTTGTCTTCTACCATCCGAATACCTCTTCAAGTGACCAAAGCGCTCGGCCGCCATTTATACAACAACTGAGATGTCCCTTTTACTTTAATGGCTGTGCCATGCCATAGGCAGAAAAATCTCTTTTCGCCCAATTCTTTGCAATCTTACCCAATTTCAAGCCAAAAGATATTAAAAACACCATGAGCAACTGTTCACCATCCAGCTTCGACCCTCCGTTTCTTGCCCCAACTCGTGGCCAACAAGGAATTTCAATCAGATGCGCATATACCTGAGAATTTTTTGAATGTTTTCGAATATTTTCAACGTTCCTGCCCTGAGTTTGTCGAAGGGTTCGAACGTTTCTTACACGAACTTGCGCGTTCGGTTCTATCCCACCTTGCCTAAATTCCTTCTTTTAACACCGCAGGTTCGCCGAAGGAGGTATTTTGGGAGGAATAAAAGGTTGCAAAGTTGGGCTGGCGGGGGTATAGTTATCACTTCTATCTGCATTGCCGTAAGGCATCCCTTACGGGATTTTGAAAGGGTCAATAAATGAAATATGACGTAGCTGATTTATCGTTAGCATCCGAAGGGAAAAGGCGGATTTTGTGGGCTGATAACGATATGCCGGTCCTTGCGTTGATACGCAGGCGGTTTGCTAAAACCAAGCCATTAAAAGGCAAAAACGTTTCGGCCTGTTTGCATATAACCGCTGAGACAGGTAATATTGCGAGGACGCTGAAGGCAGCGGGGGCAAACGTCGTTCTGTGCGCTTCCAATCCGCTGAGCACTCAGGACGACGTGGCGGCTTCATTAGTAAAGGATTTTAAGATACCGGTCTTTGCCATTTGCGGTGAAAATCGGGCCACCTATTACAAACATATCAACGCTGCAATTGACCATAAGCCGGTCATTACATTCGACGATGGGGCTGATTTGGTAAATGAGCTGCATACCCGCAGAAAGAAAGAAGCGGGCAGGATTATTGCGAGTATGGAAGAGACCACAACGGGTGTTATCCGTTTGCGGGCGATGGCGAATGCCGGCAAGCTGAAGTTTCCGGTCATTGCGGTAAATGACGCTGCGACGAAGCACCTTTTCGATAACCGCTATGGGACGGGCCAATCGACGGTTGACGGTATTATCCGGGCGACGGATTTTCTGATGGCGGGTAAGAAGGTTGTCGTGGCCGGTTACGGTTGGTGCGGCCGGGGCTTTGCTATGCGAGCCAGAGGTATGGGAGCCATCGTCGTTGTCACGGAAGTTGATGCAATCAAGGCCCTTGAAGCGGCGATGGATGGTTTTGGGGTTATGCCGATGGCGCAGGCGGCGAAGGTCGGCGAACTATTCGTAACGCTTACGGGTAATAAAAACGTTATACGGGCTGAGCACTTCCGGGCGATGAAAGACAGGGCGGTTGTCGCCAACAGCGGACACTTCAACGTTGAGATAGATATACCTGCGCTGAAAAAGATGAGCAAGAAGGTGAACCGCGGCGTCCGTAACCACGTTGATGAATATGTTTTGAGAAATAACAAGCGGATTTATCTTTTAGCTGAAGGGCGACTAATTAACCTTGCAGCCGCTGAAGGTCATCCTGCAAGTGTAATGGATATGAGTTTTTCCACACAGGCGTTGGAAGCCGAATATGTGATAAAAAAACAGGGCAAACTTGCTGTTGCGGTCCACGATGTCCCTATCGAGATAGAGCAGCAAGTAAGCAGACTGAAGATGAAATCGATGTCGATAGAGATAGACAAGCTGACGCCGGAACAAGTCATATATCTTACCAGCAGCGGTGAGGGGACATAACTGGTCGCTCGTCGCCCGTGCCCCGGGTCACGACAAGGTGAGTTTATGGATAATAAAGAGACCGAAAAAACGCCCATAGTGGCCTCAAAGACTTTTCTGTCAGTCGGCCCTGCGCTGCACTACAGCCATAGAAATGTTCAGAGATGCTGGCTGCTTGCTCTTGTGGCCTTTGGCATAAGTGCGTCTTTCTGGTCGAAGATACTAACCGGCTCGTTCTGGTCGTTTAACTTTCAGGCAGTGACTTCTCCCAAACTTTGGTATCTGGGGCAGTCTGTCGTCATAACCGGTCTGAGCATATTTGAATATCCCTGGCAGATTCTTGTTTTAGGGCTGCTTATGGGCATTTTGGCAATTGTGCCGGTGCTTGTTTCGCAGCTTATGAGCTTTAGCTACAGTTTGCCTTTTATATTGCTGGTGTTTTTTTTGGCTGATTTGCCGGCTTTTGCGATTTGCCTGCTGGTAAGTTGTGTAGCCGCGGCGTGTCGTCCACTTCGTTTTCGTTCGCGCTTTGTTGCGATAGTATTATGCACAGCGCCGCAGCTTGCTTTTTGGGCATACTTCGGAGGTGCAAGAGGGGTAGAACCCATTAAGTGGGGATTTTCTTTTACGCCGTGGATTTGCGCGTGGCTTGTCGGTTTAGGTATAGCGGGGTTAGTCCTGGGGATAGGTCATTATACGCGTTACCGGCCTGGGCCGGTGTGGATTGTTACGTGTGGTTTCCTTTTGCTGGCTGTCGTGACGTTTGAAATAAGAATAGGATTTGATGAATTGGACTACCAGCTTTATGTGGCCAAGAACAATCCGGAGCAGGCAATCGAATTTCACGACCACAGTATAAGAGAATCGCTGGACGAAATGATTACGAATCCTTCGGCGAGGGTGAAAATGTATCTTAAGAGCTCGTTTTATCCCAGCGAGCCGATACTACTTCGGGCGAAATTGAAAGAGAAGCTTGGTGAAGAGCTGGAGCAAGGTCGTTGGCCGTGGTGGTTCACGGTGCCGCCGGAACTAAATTACCAGGCGAAAAAACGATGGTTGTCCGCCCAGTATGAGTCCTTTATAAGCCGGCGTCCCAGCAGCCGGAGAATGCCTATAGCACTCTACTACAAAGCGCTTCTGAGTGAATACAGTCCCGACATCGAGATGTTTGAGCAAAAAGAGACATTGCATTTTTACAATGATTATCCATACGAACGTTCACAAGACAGCTGGGAATGGCTGTACACGGAATTCGGTGACAGCGCGGAATCACTGGAGGCACGATGGCGTCTGGCGAGATATCTGGCGGGTCAGGGTGATTTTGAACAGGCCGACAAACTTCTTGCTGAGGCACAGAGTATGACAACCGAGCGACTGAAACTACTTGAAAAGAAACAAACGCAGAAGGACACATTCCTTAGTCTGTTTCAGCCGCCTGCTGATTCGGCAATGACAGCGTTTAAGCTAACCGAGCTGCAAGTAAAATTACATCAGATGCGCAGTCTGATAGGGGTAGAAAATCGAACTGATGAGCCGAAAGCAGAAGAGCGTTTGGCGAGATTTGTTATGTTAAACCCACATATCTGCGGTGATTATGCACGGGGCCTTGACGAATTGCTGGAACAGATGAGCAGCAGCGACCCCCTCCGCGACAATGTTTTGCTGGCCCAGGCGAAACTTGTTGCTGATGAGCAGCTGCGGGCCGAGAAATTGTCCCAGTTACACAAGAAATTCCGGGACAGCGACGGCGGAATGCAGGCCTTGTATGAGTTGGCCCGTTTGAAGATTGGTCTGTATCAGAGCGAGTCAAATCCGGAACATAAGAAAAAGTATTTGGCTGAGACAAGAGCACTTTTGACCGGCTTTATCAGCTTGTATGCGGACAGCTTTTGCGCCGAGCAGGCCAAAAAGAATCTTGATGACCTGCCCACGAATTGATTATTTTCAATGCCTTTTTTCCAGTCGTTGGCTGTCTGCTGGACTACATTCATATTGACTTTATGTGCAGATTTTGCTATCATAATTATAAAAGGCGATAATTAATCGTTTTTAGTATGCTTTGCCTAGGGTTTAGCTAAATGGGAATCGCTAACATACCAATTTTTCCCGGTGGAAGGACTCGGAGAATTCTGCTGATAGGTGATATTAATGGCGTTTTTTTAGATGCCACTGCTATTCGCCGGCTGCCCTGTGAAATACAGACCAATATGCTTGATGCAATCGAGACGGCAGCAAAGAACAACTTCGCGGCAATCGCTGTTGTAATGTCCGGGATGTCGGCTAAATTAGCTTCGGTACTGAAAACCTTAAGGGAGACAAATTGCGAAGCGAAAATTATTCTTCTGGCGCAGATGTATGAAGAGCCGGCGGCGATGCAGATGGTTAGCGCTGCTTTCAACGGTGCAACTTTAGCGGATGATTATTTGATTTGTCCGATCCAGACAAATAGATTTTACGAATCCATTATGACTGCCGGCGGCCGGAATGAAACTGGGTTGGGCGATGCTGTTACTGTTGATGCAGCGAAGGAGAGAGTAAAGCAGCTTGAGAAATTAGCTACCGAGGATGAGCTGACGGGCCTGAAGAACAGAAGATATATCTGGGAATTTTCCAGGCAGATTATAGAACACGCCGGCAGTGAAAACGGGAGGGTGACGCTGCTTATTTTTGATATTGATAACTTCAAACATTACAACGATGTCTATGGCCATTCAGCCGGTGACGAAGTCTTAAAACAAGCTGCTGTTTTGATGCGGCGGTGCTGCCGGGGACATGATGTCGTAGGCAGAATCGGCGGGGATGAGTTTGCCGTTGTTTTCTGGGATGACCCACGGAGAGGGCCGCTTAAAGAGGAAGCCGAGAGGCGCTCGGCAATGGCTGACCATCCCAAAGAGGCGATTTTTATAGCAAAACGGTTTAGAAAAGAATTAGGCAAAGCGGAGCTGCATCTATTAGGCCCGGAAGGCAAAGGGGTCCTGACAATAAGCGGGGGACTGGCGAGCTTTCCTCGCGATGGGGCAACAATCGGCGAGGTTTTCGAGCAGGCCGACAAAGCGCTATTGGAGGCGAAGCGCAGCGGTAAAAATAAGATTTATTTAGTTGGAAGCCCGCAAGGCGATATTGCCGAGGTCGAATAAGAACAGAAAAATCAAAGATTAAAAATAAAAGAGCAAAATTACAGAGCAAAAATCGAAAATAGCTTAATATTTTTTTAGTTTTTTTAAATCACCGCACCCGTCACGCCTGCCCCATAGGGGGCGGAGCGTGCCGTAGCCAGACCGATGACGACTACTGACCTTCGAGGTAAAAATACATATCAATGATTTTCATGAATGGGATATCGACGATTGGACAAATTGTCGGCAAATCCTTCATTTGTTTCCTTATTTTGTCCATCGAAGCGATGTTATTTCTGCAAAAGGCGAGAATATTCTCTAATGACCGGTAATTAAATCTTTGCGGGCTGATTCCGTGGAGTCCCAATCCAGCTTTGAAATATTGGTCGTATGCAGGAGAGCAGCCGAGCGTTCCAAGGATTATTTTAGTTACTAATGTCTCGCTCACATTTGGGAATTTTTGTTGTCCGTTGACGTTTTGAATAAATGCGTGACAAATGGCCGTCTTCAAACAGGAAATTAGTTTGATTATGTCCTTCACGGCTTCGCTATCAGCAAGCCATTGCTTATCAGTTATGTTCCAAAGACAATTAAATTTCGTATCCATGATTGCTGTGATAACCGGCGTATACACAGTGTAGTTTTTCGACCTCAAAAAAGCCTTGCCTCTGAACATACCCCAGCTTGCTAAGAAAAAACCGAGATGCAAGCAGGCCAGTTCCATTTTAGAATCTCGCTCATGAGAAGGAAGCTGATGATATTTCTGAAAAAACAGGTAACAATAATCCCACGAAAAGTTGTTGTGATGGGGGTTATTTTCGGCGAACCCCATGAATTCACTAATTCTTTCAAAAAAATTCATGTCGGTAATTATTTTACATGCCTTGCACGCCCCAAATCAAAGTAAAACTATGCAAAATCTCCCCTGCAAATTGGCTTACAATGTGGTAAAATAGCCTAAACTTTAAGAATAATTAGGGTAATCGACCCTAAGAAAGACTTTTTTTATCAGCCTAAGTGAAAAGGGTTTTGTAAAAGGGGAGTTCCATTTACGATTTACAATTGACGATTTACGATTGCATTGTTGAGATTGCCACGCTCGGCTACGCCTCGCTCGCAATGACACAAAAATGTTAGCGACCAAGCACAATCGTCTCGGTTGGGCCGAGGAGTTTGTAGCGTATTCCCCGCCAACAGATAGTTCTGCCGAAGGCGGAAGAGATAATAAAGAACAGCATCAGGGGTGACCAGAGCCAAAAGAAAAGGATGTCAGCGAGCATTGATTCTCGATTCTCGATTCTCGATACTTGATTCTCGAAGTTTAGTAGTTTGTAAGCCATTTTTTGACGCAGGACCGCCCGGATAAACTGAGCGGTGAAAAATAAAACAGGAACAGCAATAAAAATTGGTAATTGGTAATTGGTAATTGGTGAATGGTAATTGGTAACTGGTAATTGGTAACTGGTAATTGGTAATTTAACTGCGGCGTAGATTGCGATGGCGGCACCGGCCCATAAGCCAAGTATCGAATATAGACTGCTGGATAATCCAAACCACCAGGTTCCCGGGGTGCTTACACGGGTAATCAGGAATTGCCGTCTGCCAAATTCAAAAAGCTCACGCCAGGTGGTGGATATGTATGAAGCCACCAGACAGGCGGGGACAAAAACTACTTTTTTGCCTGCTTTTTTTACGGCGTAGCTAAGCGACAAATCGTCACTGAGAGCTTTCGGCCAAATTTTATCGAGGCCCAGCTCTCTAAAGGTGTCAACGCGGATAGCCATAGAACCGCCCCAGGCCTGGTTGAAGTGGGTGTTGCCGAGCAGCTGGGCGATTTTGGCGTTCACAGCCGACAGGGCAAGACTTGCCAGATTGTTCTTTTCAGGCACATACCAGCGATAGCCGCTGGCGGCGCCATTTTTCGGGTTTCGAAGAGGATGAACTATGTGGCTTAGCCAATCGCTGCGGACACAGATGTCGGAATCGGCAAAGGCCAAAACCTCAACATCGCTGCCAATCCTCCGGCAGCAGTAGAGCAGATTGTGATTTTTTTGACTGCAGGACTGAGCGAAGCCGGCCACCAGCACCTGGACATCGTCGGCCTTTGAAGTTTGACTCAAACGATTTTTCAATTCGCATAAGGGGGCATAAGCGGGGTCTGCCTTGTCGGCGACCACAAACCACAGCAGATAATTTTCGTAGTCCTGATTAAAAAATGAAGAGATATTTTGCTGGAAGGCCGAATCCAGACCCTTGCAGGGGACAATCAAGACCGTTCGCGGCCGATATGATAAACGCTTCTTTTTGTATTTGGTCAGTGCATAACGGTAGTTGTTGAACGTCTGAATCAAGAAGATTAGTTGTGATAGAATTAGTGCGATGGCTATGTAGTAATACCAATCCATATTAATTGATTATATTGAATTATCCCCAGAGTTCAAGATATAGAAGCTAACGGCACTATCGAGTCAATAAGCGTCTCAACCGTATAAGATTTTGCCAGGTCGATTGGAAGCAAACAGCCGTGATTGTGGTCGGAGGCAATGATTATAAGATTCTTACCGGTCCGGCTCCATCCCTGCTGCTGTGGCTGATGGCCGAGGATAAAAATATCGACGTCAAAGAGCTTGGCCATTTTGTCGAGCGTTTGTTGGCTGAAGTTTCTACCCCAGGTTAGAAGGTAAGCCGAACCCGGTTTTTCACAATCATTAGTTTTCAACTGCCTATCTAAAATCTGCCGGTCAAATTTATCTGCGAAACGGTCGGCGGGGAGCGAGTGCGACAGCCATATTCTGTTTTCGCACCTTACCGCCAATGGCTGTGAAAACAGGAATTGTTTTATCGCCAGTTTGATGTCGTCGCCGGCCTCCGGGAATTCCCGCTCGAGAGCCAAACACATTGAGCGGTTCATTTCCCTGCCGTCTTTCATAATTTTACTGTTAGTGATAAAAGCGGTATCATGGTTTCCCATAATAATATGGACGCGGTCGGGGAAGCTTAACTTATAACGGACAACATCGAAAAGCAGTTTGTAGGATAAACACCCTTTTTCTGCATCTTCC
>Ga0187886_1000591_pt1 | contig 41358 bp, 41 predicted proteins | sample June2016WEW_20_1_FD_133001 | JGI IMG/M metagenome (GOLD analysis project Ga0187886, IMG submission 133001) | Peatland microbial communities from SPRUCE experiment site at the Marcell Experimental Forest, Minnesota, USA - June2016WEW_20_150 | ecosystem: Environmental > Terrestrial > Soil >...
GGGTATGGGAACATCCAGCGTGATGTCAGCAGTGTGCACCACTCCTCCGCTCGTTCCTGCCACTGTAATCGTGTAGTTGCCCGGTGCCAAGGATGTGTCCGTACAAAGCTGTAGGTAGGATAGTGCGGTGCCACCTATCGGCGGTGTCACCGGATTAGGTTTGAAACTTCCCGAAACATGCGCGGGAAGCTGTGTGAGAGTGAGGGCGACAGGCGAACTGAAATTGCCGATGGAGGTAACTGTAACGGTGACGTTCCCGCACTGTCCCTGGTTGACTACAACCGGGTTCGGGCTGACAGAGACTCCAAAGTCCGACGCTATAGGCGTGACAGTCAACGTCACGGTGACACTATGCGTGATCAGAGGCAGACTCGAAGTTCCAGTGATCGTAACAGTATACGTCCCTGTGGGCGTACTCGGTGATGTTGGAATAACTAATGTCGAAGATACAGTTCCCCCTGGAGCCGGTGTTACAGACGCAGGTTCGAAGCTGGCCTGCGTGCCCGAGGGCAAGCCTCCGCTGACTTGTAAGCTCACTGCAGAGCTGAAACTACCAACCGAGGTCACGGCCAAACTGTATGTTGCTGTCTGGCCTTGTGCAACGCTTTGCGTCAACGGTATCGCTGAAAGCAGGAAGTCGAGCTGTGGGCCGTGAACAAATTTGTCCCCGTAAATTTCGTAGGTCGCATAGTAACCGTTCAGGTCGGCATAGGTTGGGTACAGCTGCTGGTAAGGTTGGAATGCCAAACCTTCGACAATGCCGTTGCCGTATGGGAAGTAGAAGGCTAGAATCGTGTATGGGACCTGCGGGTGTGGATAACCATAATTCTTGCTGTCCATGAGAATTCTAACATCACCAGCGTGTGCCGGCTGCACCGCCGTCGGCACCCATTGACCCGCACCCGCTTCAGTCAAGATCTTTGCGGTGTTCGGGGTTGAGCCAGGATTATAGTATTGACTGGGGAACTCAGGATTGAACCCTCCTCTTGGCGGATTATAGGTGGTAACCGTTGGGGTGGATGCGATTCCACTTGCCCCCAGTTTGACATAGCCCGGAAAAGTTGAGTTCAAGTCGAGAAGTGCTGCATCAGTAAACATTACTTCGTTTCCTGCTTGTACATGAGTAGAAATCGTGTTGTAGACAGCTTGAACCTGTGCGCGCCGATCAGGTGCGAATGGTATTGGATTGCCGTACCATCCTGGGCTGTCAAGAACGATAAGCGTGAATTGATTCATCAGCGAAGGATTGGCTAGTATCTGATCTGTGGCCACCTGAGTGTAGCTTATTCCCATCCTCCCGAGTGTAAGGAAGGTCTTCCCCCAATAACCATCTCCGATCACGAGAATTTTCGTTGGCTGCCTCACGAAGAAAATCTTATTCGATGTGAAAGGAGATACGAGATGCGTGACAGTTACCTTTGAAAAAGTGGAATTGCTCGACATCGTATTAATCGCGGAATCATATGTTGAATCAATAAGGAATGGCCCACCTTGGTACACATCGCCGCCAGGAGTCAGCTGCGTTTGCAATGTGACGTCAGGCGGCTCAATAACGCGCGCAACAAGAGAGCCGGCGTTATTCCTCAAAAACTCGTGAATTAGCCCGTAAACATGAATCCTGTCGTTCTGTTTACCATCCATTGGGACGACGATTGTTCCCGCCGGAAATGTAGCCGATGCTAACGGAGTAATGACCGCCGATACCGGGGTTAGCGCTGGTGTTAGGAGCGCCAACGCCAAGATGAGGCACGCAACTAGGTTTCGGGTAGCTTTCATAACAGTGCCTCAATTTGATTCATAATCTGGCAATTTTTAGCTTCCGCGCATAGTACGTAACGCATGCATACATTACTTAAGACTTCAGTGCCTTTCCACATTTCAGACTAATTAATGGCCTATATCCTGAGCGGAGAACGCCAAAACATGCCAACTTAATCGTCTAAATTATCCCTGGGTTCATATGGGCTCTTTGTCACATAAATGCACGGAACTGTAGAGACCACCAGAAATACGCAGCATCTTCTATCTCAATCAGGAGAATCGGCTATGCGCTACGTTTGGCCAGTCCATTCTCGGCGCCTAGTTTGGCTCCGCAGTGAATACAATGCACCCATTCTTCCTCTATATCCTCACCACAATTCGAACACACAGACACCGGTGTAGAAGATTCCGGCTTAATTTGGGCGGTTTTCTTACGTCTAAAGGCGAGCAGAACCACTTCGCCTAGAACGCCCGCGGCTATGATAATCGGGAGAATTATCAAACCGCCATATTCAACTGAAAAGTTAGCATAAATTGTCTTTGGCGAGTTCATCGTGAAGTTGATATCGCTAGATCGGGAAGTGACATCACCAGACCATCCTGAAAAATCATATTTCCCACCCAAGAGCCCTAAAGGCCAAAACATTGAAACGGAATCAAAACCGTGAAGCGACACATTCGACTCGGCGTCATACCATTTCTCGGATGAATAGCCTGGCACTGTCGAGGTAACTCGCAACAAGTACTGCGTTCTATAGGAACCTACAACCAGTGTATCCCCGTCCAAGGTTAAGATTCTGTGCGTTTGATTATTCCCGGCCTGCCATCCATTGAAGATCATACGCGTCGAATTCGGGTATTCTAGAACAGCGGGAACGGACAAAGGATATTCCGTTCCTACCAGCAAAGAGGCAGTTGCACTCCCGAACTGCGTTGTTGTCTCGGATAGGTTGCCTATTGCAACTTCAATTCCCGGCACCCCCAACTCAACTTCAAGCGTCGCATATCGTGCAACCTTAATGGCCACTTGCTTGAACCCGGGACCTAGAACCGTGTCATTGTAAAATTTCCATACACCGTTATCAAAGTAATATGCGTACGCTGACAGTTCGAGGGTACCTTCGGTTGGTGGGGCAGTAAAGTTGAGGGTCCACACCTCGTCACCTCCCCCACTAACGATTGCAACACCACTCTGCCAAAGAGGAGTGCTCGCGTTTCCCATGCCCTCGAATATGGCCGCCCGAACACTAGCATTCGTGACGATCTCATACTCAACGTCTAACTTAACCGAGAACATTTCGCTCGGCGCGACTTGTTTTGGGCATACAAAGCTTGATATCCGTACTCTGCCGAGGCTCGGCTCGTCAGCAAAGACTCCAATCGTGCAAAAGGAAAGTATCAAAACGGCTACAAGTATCATGCATTTTCGAGTCGCCGACAAGGTCATTCGCGCCTCCAGTGCAATGGGTTCTCATTGAAAGGTATCACAACCCACTTTCTTAACACCACTCTAAGTCGTTCATCCGGAGAACTGTGCATTTCGCTCGCGATAATGAACGAAAATTAATGAAACCAAGCCAAGATTACTGCATCTGCCATCAGTGAATCTTTAGTTTACATCGGACGAACCTGAATGCGGCGAGAACCATGCCGCCGTATGGATGAGGAGGCCCTGACGCTTCATCTTGACAGGTACCGAAGAATGCCCAAGACGTTGATTTTGATCGAGATTCGAAGGTAGTCAGGCACCTCACTAGTTGGGCGACGCATAACCCCAGCAATCTCGTCCGTTAGGGCGTTCGACATTTGCTCATCGGACCATCCAGCCTCCCTCATCTGCCTAATGCTCTTCAGCCAATGCTGCAGCAAATTGACGTTTTCTGTTATCCACGGCATCGCATCTCTCACAACGCCGTAGTGAGGCGTGTAGAACTCGGCCGGAGAACTTCCTCGTATCCGCTCGAGGGACTGGAGCGTTTCCTCCAGGTTGAAACTCGTCGGAGGTGTGGTGGGAATCAGTACAGGAAATTCCGGGAAGCAGATTCCAACTGCGTCGCCTGTAAAGAAGGCCTTGTGCCCTTCCCATTCGTAACTTAGGTGATGTGAAGCGTGCCCCGGAGTCCAGACAGTCCGAAGAGTTATCCCCCGCCCCAAGTCGACCACGTCGCCATCAACTACAACATGGACGCGCCCTTGGGCAATGGGTTCAGGTCTACCGTACCTTTGCACCAGTTCACATCCGAATAATTCACCTGCGCCTTTCCAAAGACGCGAAGGATCAACCAAATGCGGCTCACCCTTCGGGTGGACCATGATTGAGGCGTTCGTGAACTTCCTGGCAAGAGTTCCACAGGAACCACAGTGGTCCAAATGAACGTGCGTGGGTAGAAGATAATCTGGATTGATTCCGTTCCTAGCAAGGTCGCGAAGAACAACGTCAGCAGAGGACTGATAACCCATATCGATAAGCGCTGTCTCCTTTCCAGCAACAACGTAAGCGGCCACGACGTTTGGCGCATCAAGCGCTTGAGTGTCGATGATCGCAACAGATTCGCTAAGTTTCCTGAGCAACATGTTCCCCTGGACAAGTGAGCAGCCGAAACAAGTATATGGGTAGGATTAAAGCCTCATGAGAACATCGGTAGGGTTCACAATGCCCAGGCCAGAGCTCCCAGAAGACCTCGAGGTTTTCATAGACCAATTAGACGAACAAGGACGCGTTACTTACATCTCCGGGTACTTTGAATACAAGAAGACCAAATTGAAGTTCGGCGCGATCGGAATGGAAGGGTACGGTGGCCCCAACATCGGCGCGACGCTCTCAGATGAAACGCTCTCGTCACTCAGGCAACTCGGCCTCGACAGTGTGGCCATCGATGAACTGATTACAGCTCTTCAGCGAAAGATTATGGAAGGCCAAGCGCACATCGAACTTCGCGAAAGTCAAGAACCGCCTGGGCAGGATAACCCGAAAACGTGAGCAACCGATGTTTTAGTCTTGGGCATCGTGCTGCGGAAGACTGCAGTTTGGGCATTCGTTGGCATCTTTAGGGATCTGTGACATGCAATACCAGCAGAACTTCTTGCCTTCCGCAGGTTCAATCAACAATGGTTCGTTTCTGAGGAACCCCAGAATGAACATAATCAGTCCAACAATCGCAATTGGCAACCCGAACATCGACACGCCTAGAGGAACATAGAAATCTGTGAAAACAAGAAAACCGCCGAATATGGCTACGATAGCACCCGAGGCGACAAGCCCTGTGTACATTTGGACCACGCAAGATTGAATATACAGCTGGATATGGGCTTTTTTCCCGAAGATGACGATTCATGATCACGAGAACCGCCAAAGCATCATCAGGTCTCTTGTCTCAGGCAGCGGACCTCATTGTTGAGAATCGGATCTATTTGAAGGAAACATTTCCTCAATGCTCGAATAAAACAGAAGTGCAATCCGAACTTAAGCGATCGCCTGAGGAATGGAATCTACTCTTCACAGACCAATTAGCCGCGCTATTCACTCTTCATCTCTCCGATACGGAGGCTGCGATTGGCAAATTTCTTCCTTCCCCTTCACTCCCCTTTGACTCATTAGTTCCTAGCCTTCAACAAGACCTCAAGAGAATGAAAATCGGCCTTCTTACTCTTCACGTTCCGGAGGAGATGTCTGAGCCGCTTGTGAAGAATGGCTTTGAGAAACGGCGCATCCTTGTGAAACTACATGGGCCGACCGTTGAAACGAAATTGATGCCCATCCTTCCGCTTAACAGTCCAAAGCCGCGGGACCTACCTATTCTTGCCAAACTCATGTATGACTCCTACGAGAAGGGTTCGGAGCCAAAGTTGTCTAGCGTTGCCTCCGCGGAAAGATTGCTAAGTGGCATAATGAACGGCATACACGGGCCTTACGCGGCTGAGGCGTCGCTAACTAGCGGCGCCACCCAGAACATAGTAAGCGCCTGCTTCATAACACTCCCTAGTCCCACAGAAGCACACGTCGCGCAGCTATACACCCATCCGCTCTATCGAGCGCGAGGACTCGCCACCACGGAGGTAGCAACTGGCATGAACAAGTTAGTCAAGCGGGGCGTTCAAACGCTGACGGTTTGGCTCGGTGAGGATAACGAGATAGCAGGGAGACTCTTTGCAAAGCTGGGTTTCAAACTGCAGCAGAAGTTGGTAGAGATGGTCAGCAGAATTCAGTGATCTCTGCCAGAAGTATCAGGCTTTGAACCAGCGAAATACAAGGTAATCCACTTTCTTACCCCGCCCTCTAGGTACTGCAATTGTGAATTGCTTTCGAACGGTGGTCGCCAAGCGGCCCGCCAACACAACCTCGAAGGGTCCCATGGTTTCCTCTTCCCTCTTTACTGTTACAATGAAAGGGGCGTGGTCGATTCCCGGGCCATGTTCGTATATAGCAAAGTCCGACCCGAATCTTATCCCAGGGGTCACTATGAGCCCCTTCTCACGCAGGTTCTCGTAAGCGCTGTATCCCAAATCAAACTGCTTGTAAGTCTTATTGGCCACTCTTAGGAGCATTGACCTGCTAACAGGTTCAGAGTTCTTGACGTTAACGACTTTGATTATCTTTCTATCGAGAAGGTACAACGCCTCCATCAAATCGAGCATCAAGGGAGCCTTGAACTCTTGTTCTGGTTTGGGCTTTGGAATTCCTACAGGCTTACCGAAGAAACCCATCCGGTAAAGTGCCAATCCCTCCCTATGATCCCACACAATGAGCCTGGTTCCTATCAATTCCGCGGCAATGGGCTTCATGTGCGGCATCCTATGCTGTGAGGGCGAGCACTCGTATATGGTCCACTACATCTACGCCTATGTCTGCTATTCTTTCAGCTCTTTCAACTAAGTCACGAAAGAAGAGCAAAGTCTGCAAGGGCATCTTGCTCGAGATCAAGTCCAAGTCAAGGTGTCGTGATTCAGCGTCAACTTGGCGCTCAAGGTCTTCCACGGCCTTAGCAGTTTCCACTGCCTTTTCCGCGTCGAATGATAGCGAGTGAAGCGTTTCCCTTACTTTGGAGATTTCCTTCAGTACCGAACTCATCAGATGGGAGACTTCCTGTAATCGCTTGTTGTCTAATTTCCATTTGAGGTCCACGACTCCCATGAGCCTGTATCCCATGGCTTCGCAGTATTCTGCCACCTCACCAAGCCGAAACAGCAAGCGCAGGAAGTCCTCTCTGCTTATGAGTAAGCTTCCTACGGATGCAACTTCACTCAGGAAGGTTGCCTTGTTCTTTTCGTTCTCTTGAAGAGTCTTCAGGATATTTTCATAGTTTTCTTTCGCGAGCTTGGGCTTCTTGTCAGCGAGATTATCTAGGAGTACCACAACTTGCCGAGTGATTTCTACAACATTCCTCGCATGGGCTTGGCACAGCTCGAGCATTCTGCGCCTTATGTTTGCCTCGTTCTCTATGGGAAATGTCAAGCTAGCTGCATCCCCGGGACGCTGCTGTAGCTACTAGGGCGGTTGGGGAATTAAACCATAGCCCACTATGCCACGGTTATGTCTCGGACTACTCGTAATCCACCTTCACAGGCGTCCCAAGGTCTGGAAAAGTCAATTTTCTTTGGAAGAACTGCCGTGCGAGTTCAGGTATCGCCTTCCACTCGTTACGAACCTGTTGCCACGTATCCCTATCCCTAAGTGTAACAGTGCCGTTTTCCTTTGTTTGATAATCTACGGTGATTGACAGCGGAACACCGACCTCGTCCGCGCGCGCATATCGCCTTCCAATGGTCCCGCCTTCATCGTATTCAACCTCGAAACCCTGCGCAAGAAGGAAAGCTTGGATCTCCCCGGAAAGTTCAGCGAGACCGTCCTTCGCCATCAATGGGAATACCATCATCTGAGTGGGAGCCAGGTCGACTGGAAGCTTCAGAACCACCCGGTCTTTCACACGATTGTATGAATATTCCAAGGCTGAATACACAATTCTCTCCGCGCCATAACTTGGCTCCACAACGTGCGGCAAGAATCGCCTGCCTGTTTCGCGTATTGAACGCTCTTCGAAACGCACATGCGATGGCAGAATCTTGAAGCCCTGCAGCTCAAAGTAACCAGATTTCTCGAAGGCCGCTTTCACATCTTCAGGTCTGGTCGAAACCAAGGCGCTAAGCACCGCCTTTGCCCTTTCTCGCAACAATGGCCCAAGGAGCGAATCGAGAGGAACAATCACGGTGGACTTTCTCTCCATGGGAATCGCGTGAGGTTTGAAAATTGTAAGGTCGACGCCTGAAGATTTCATGTGCGCTGATAGGTCGAAATCCGTCCTGTACGCGTGTCCAGCAATTTCTACCCATCCCCACCTGTCGAGCCAAATCTGATGGTCAAAGGTTTGACTTGAGTAGTGCGAACGTTCCGCGGGTAGCTTTTCCTCGAACCTTTGCTTTTCCGATGGAATACCAAGTGAACTCGCAAATTGTATGGAGAGCGCCATGAAGTAAGCAGACCATTCTGTCTGGACAAATCCGCGTTCTACTGCCTCTGGGGCAGTGAGCTGTGTTAGATCATTGCCGTGTTGCTCGCGGGTTTTCGCTAGGTAGAGTGGCAGGATAACATTCTTCACGTCATTCAGGTATTTGCATTTTCGTTCCTCAGGGTCAAAAAAGAATTCTATTTCCATAATGGTGAATTCTCGCAGCCTGATTGGGCCCTGTCTTGGCGAAATCTCATTGCGCATGACTGTGCCTATTTGTGCTATGCCGAGCGGCAGCCTTTCTCGGCTGGTTTCATAGACACGCTTGAAATCGACAAATATCCCTTGCGCGGCCTCCGGTCTACCGTAACCTGGTGCGTCACCATATGGGCCGATGTTTGTCTTGAACATGGTCGAGAAAAATTCCGACTTGCCCAGCTTCCCTCCACACTCAGGACAGCGAACATGGTTTTCCGCGATGAATGAGTCTATCTCCACTGGTGACATGGCTTCGACGGCAATGTCGGTTCGGCCCGGCATTGCCTCAGTGATAACGTAGTCAGCTTTGAAATGCCTCTTGCACTCTTCGCAACTAACCATCAGGTCTTTGAAGTGTTCAATGTGACCTGAAGCCAGGAATATTTTTTCAGGGGTTATGACTGGAGTGGAGATCGCTACAAAGCCATGTTGGTAAACGAAAAGATCCAGCCACTTGTCCTCTATGCGTCTCTTCAGTTTTGCACCTAGAGGCCCCAGGTCAAGGTACCCGCTTGTGCCCCCATAGATTTCGAACGAGGGCCAGAAAAAGCCTCGGCGTTTGGCCAGGTCTGATAAGAGTTCGTATTTGTCGATGCCTTCCAAGTTCAAACCTCAAGTCCTTGTTCAGGAGCGCCTCAGTTACTCTTGGTCCAGTCTTAACACATTTCCAGGCGCTTCCTTAAAGCATCCGACTGAAAATAATCAATCGCTGGGAATGACATCCACGTAGGTGCGACATTTCTCGCAGAACGGCCATACGTCCCCGGCTGACGATATTGTGTTAACGAAGACTTCAAGCTTGCTACCGCAGGTGGCACACTTAACGTTCATGCCGTACAGCCTGTTATCTTTCTTGAAGAAGGCTGAGTCAATTCCTAATTACGGTCACAATTATTGTGCTGTGTGTTTTGGCATCAGTTTCGCGCCAGCTCTCTTCGCCGTGGAACGGGTGACCACGAGCCTTCTCAGCCTCTGAATGGCCAATGCTGGGTCTACACCCTTTGGGCAAACGAAACTGCACGCACCTGCAAAGTGGCATCGCCAAACCCCGTGCTCCTGATCGACGGCATTTAATCGAAGATTCCCGCCTTCATCACGAGAATCTGCAGTGTACCTGTACGCCTGCCCTAGGGCCTGCGGGCCCGTGAAGAGCGGGTCAGTTGCCACCGTCGGACACGCCGCATTGCAGAGACCACACTTTATGCAATACGAGAACTGAAGAAAGTCGTCTAATTGACGCTGATTTTGCGAGTATTCCGACTCAAATGTCTCTTGCTCCGCCACATTCCCTCTAAGAAGGAAAGGCTTCACTGACTGATGAGCCGAGAAGAAGCTGTCAAGGTCCGTAACAAGGTCACGTACGAGCGGGTAGTGGTCGAGAGGCTCAACTGTTATGGGCGAGTTTCCGAATTCGGATACCTGTGTATAACACGCCAATTTTGGGAGGCCATTAATCTTCATACCGCATGAGCCGCAGGAAGCCATTCTGCAAGAGAACCGAATCGCGATTGAGTGGTCCATTCGCTCCTTTGCAAACAGGAGGGCAGCGAGGACCGTCATGCCAGGTTCTGTGGGGATTTGGAAAATCTCGTAGTGTCGATGGGCATGTTGGGATGGATTTGCACGCAGAACCCTTAAGGTGATTTTTCCTGTGTTCTGAGCCGTCGTTTCTGTCACCATTTTCTAGTAATGCCGTTCTGTTGGAGGGTATTTGGTAATCTTTACCGGAACGTAATCGAGGCGTGGCCCGTTAGGGCTGCGGTAGGCGAGAGTGTGCTTGAGCCAATTATTGTCGTCCCGCTTCGGGTAATCCGTTCGTGAATGAGCGCCGCGCGATTCGGTTCGAGCCAACCCACCAGCTAGGACGATTTCGGCGACCTCAAACATTGCCTCGAGTTCAAGGACGTTAATGAAATTGGTATTGTACTCCTTTGCTTGGTCATTTACATGGCGGTAAGATTTCTTGCGTAGTTCACGCAGTTGCCTCAAACCCTCTTCCAACCCTTCGCCCGTTCGGTAAACATACGCGTACTTGTCCATAATCGTCTGAACTTCGTTATGAACTTCATAGGGGTTTTCGCTTCCGACCCCGTGGAAGATTTCATCAAAGAGCCGCTTCTCCTCTGCGGCGACCTGCTCCTTTTCCAAGTTGTGCGATGGCTGATTCATAGCGTATTGAACTGCATCTGCCCCGGCTTGTGTGCCAAATACTAGACATTCGGCCGTGGAGTTAGCGCCCAAACGGTTTGCTCCGTTAATGCTTACGCAAGCTGCCTCTCCAGCCGCCCAAAGGGCGCCGATTGGGGTTTGAGCTTTCATGTTTGTTCTGATTCCGCCCATCGTGTAATGGCAAACTGGCCGGACTGGTAGGGGCTCGTCAATAGGGTCGATTCCTTTGAATTTGATGGCGATCTCTCTAATTCCTGAGAGACGCTCCTTGATCTTCTCGCCGCCAAGGTGGCGCAGGTCTAGAAGTAAATGATCCATTCCAGTTATCGGATCCTTCAAACCCCGCCCTTCTTGAATCTCGATTATCATTGCCCTGGAAACCACATCTCTTGATGCCAGATCCATTTTTTCAGGCGCGTATTTTTTCATGAACCGCTCCCCTTTGCTATTGATGAGGACAGCACCATCTCCGCGCGCCCCCTCCGTGATCAGGACGCCTGAAGGGATTAGGCCTGTTGGATGAAATTGAACGAACTCCATGTCCTCGATCGGTGCACCGGCACGGTATGCTAGTGATAGGCCATCTGGAGTGGATGAATATCCATAAGTCGCGAATTTGTAGAGCCTTCCGGCTCCACCTGTTGCAATAATGCCGGCCTTCGCGTTGAAGGCATGGAAATCGCCGTTCTTCAAATCAATTGCTGTGACGCCTCTGAATACGCCGTTGTCTGCGAGCAGTGAGGTTACGTACCATTCTTGGAAGAAGTGGATGTTCTCGAACTTGCGGGTAGTATCGTAAAGTGTCTGCATCTCAAAGAATCCGACTCGGTCGGCGGCGAATGTGGCCCGGGGAAAACTGTATCCGCCGAAGTTACGTTGGGCTATTCGGCCGTCTTCTGTTCTCGACCAAGGCATACCCCAATGTTCAAGCATGTAGATTTCAGCGGGCATGGCATTGACGAAGAACTCAACTGCATCCTGGTCGGCGAGAAAGTCGCTGCCCTTTATTGTGTCGTAGCTGTGAGATTCTAGGGTGTCTCCTTTGTCGGGGTACAGGACAGCCGCGGTGCCACCTTCTGCAGACACAGAATGAGATCGCATTGCCTGAACCTTAGTTAACACAGCAATGCTGCACTTGCCCTCCGAAACACGAGCAGCTTCGATGGTGGCGCGAAGCCCCGCTATTCCCGAGCCAACTATCACTACGTCATAGCTCAGTGTTTCTGCCACGCAATCTTACCTCGAAGCAGTGTGCGGGTCGCCATTCGCGGCATTGCATGAATATAAGTGTGAATTCGATGGTTACAATATTCAACTGACTCTGCTCAGTAGTTTGTCGGCAATATCGGAGGTGCAGCCTATCAACAAAGGGAGAATCATTAGGCTTGCCAGCGCAGCTGTTGGGATAACGGTTCTAATAGCCTTCATCTATTTCGTTGGTCTCGACGCCCTTGCGCGCGTGCTTCTCCAAGTTAACCCTGCGGTGATTCTCGCGATGGTGGCAATTCAGCTTCTTGGCTTCACGTTCTATGCGGCCGCGTGGTATGTACTAATTCGTTCTACGGGTCACACGCTTCCGTTTCGTACTTGCCAGGGCATTACGTTCGCGAGCATTTTCGTGAGTTATACCATGCCGAGTGGTGTTTTCCTAGAAGCGGTAAGGTGCATCTTAGGTTCGAAAGAATCCGGAATGAAACTGGGAGAATCGACTGCCACAGTTATCATGCATCGAGTTCTCTACATCGTCGGTTTTCTGGCAAGTACAGCCTTGGCCTTCTTCTTCCTCACCCTCGGAGGACGCGCAACCAGTTCAGTAATCTTTCAATTGGCTGCCGTGCCCGTACTCGCAGTCGCAGGGTTAATCGCCTCACTCTACCTCTCCCTGAACCCCAAGACAATACAGCCCCTCTTGGACCGCGGTCTTCGGCTGGTTCAACCCGTCATCAAGATCGTTCAAAAACAAGCGAAAACGGATGGGAAGGCTGGGCAATTCTTGGATGACTATCACGTTGCTTTTCGTAGGATGCTGTCTTCAAGGGTGCATGTTGCAGCTTCTTTCGCAGCAAGTCTAGGCGACTGGGCCTGTTCCGTCCTGATTCTATGGGTGGTTCTCACAGCCGTTGGTTCCACAGTCTCACTCTGGATTGTGGTGGTAACCATGGCAATTGGGAAAATGATTCAAATGACGCCGATAGCGGTTCCCGGGATGCTTGGTATCTATGAGACTGCAATCACTGCCTCACTGTCTTTATTCGGAGTTCCCGTTGCTGTTGGAGCATCAGCAGCGCTTCTGTCAAGAATTGTCACCTCGTGGCTGGACCTCCCGGTAACAGGCATAGCCGCATACCATTACGGCTACAAGGCTCTGGGCCAACTGAGCCAATGACCTAGGGAAACCGATCATGGCCCATTCATTGCCCGTCCCTTGCGCCGCGTAATATTATCGTCAAAGAAGAGATTCATCTCGGCGGGTGAGGTAGCTGAGGAGTTGACTCGAAGAGACATTCGTTGGCATCACGAGCCTGAATTGAATGAGGCATTAGTGAAGGCGATGTTGATTCATTGGGCGGTCTACGCAGGTTTGCTCACATACGACGGCAAAACGGGAAAGTTCCAGAAGGCGTGACGCAGTACCCGAAATCGCCTACGGCAATTCCCGCATGATTCCTTCACCAGTCTTATATTGAGCACCCTCCCAATGCGAAAGTGTGAAGATAGTTGGCCTTAGTCGGTTATGAATGGCTCATCGTCGTAGCCATTCTCCTCGTCGTCTTCCTCTGGGGACCACAGAAGCTACCGGAGCTAGCTAGGTCAATTGGACTCGCTAAGAAAGAGTTCGAGAAAGCAGCCAAAGAGGTATCGGCTTCGACGACCACCGCTACTACTGAGACAAGCCCCGACCCTCTAATAACCGCCGCTAAGAACCTAGGAATCGTCACTGAAGGAAAAACCAAGGAAGAGATTGCCAGAGAGATTGCGGATCGAACGGCGAAAAAGTAGCATTCACCGAATCATACCTACGCCGAGGGCTCCGACGAAGCAATTACAAAGAAAAACTAGCTGTGCGCTTGGACCGTCTGCTCCATGAGTGGAAAGGTGGTAGAGCCCGAAAGGGCTGGCACTATTTTTGAACACCTTTCTGAACTAGCCTCCAGGCTGAAGATAGTACTCTATTCGCTCTTCATAACAACAACAATCTTTATGGTTTTTCCCGCCAATCCATCCTTCATCAAAAACCCATTCGCCTTCTACGACCCTTTGATCTCTCTCGTACTACGACAAGTCGTAAACGATGTTCTTCCGACCGGCGTTCAACTTATCGCGGGCGAATTCACTGCACCCCTAGAAATCTACCTTATCGCGTCCGTGCTTCTCGGAGTAGCGGTCAGTTCCCCCGTTATCGCCTACGAGGCCTACAGGTACATCGATCCCGCACTCTATCCCGAAGAACGAAAGGCCGTTTACCCGTTCGTGGCGTCTTTCACTCTCCTGTTTCTGATTGGAGCTGTATTTGGATACAAAGTCCTTGCACCCTTCATGCTCTGGGCAATGTTACCTTTCTTTAGGCTAACAGGTGCTGTGGCAATCATTTACGTCATGGATTTCTACAGCTTGGTATTCATCACGACGTTGACATCAGGCTTCTCGTTCACGATGCCAGTATTTTTTGTTCTCCTCGTCAGATTTGGGATAATCAAAACGAGTTATGTGACTACGCGCCGCCGTTACATCTACGCTGCACTCTACATCATCACGGCTGTCATAACGCCTGATGGTGGCCCAATAGCTGATTTGGCACTGTTCGTTCCAATGGCGATTCTGCTCGAACTTGCCGTGTTCTTTGGGAAGCGATATGAGAAAGGCTCGCGAGTATTGTACCGGCCAGTCGAAGAAAAGACAAGCTACATAAAATGCAGGTTCTGCGGAGCGCTCCTCAGCGACAGGTTGGGATTCTGCCCTGAATGTGACAAAGCGCAGGTCTAAAGCCAAACGACGGTAAATTGGGCAATGGAAACCGGACGAGGCGCCTTTATTACCGTCGCCTATGAAACCTTTCAAAGTCTAATTAGAGTCGATTCGCGTTCCCTATGAATAGGGGGTAGCTTATGCCAATCCCGTTACTGGAACGTTCCTCGAAAGAGATTTCCAACCGGATTAAGGGAGCTATTGAAGAGGTGCCAGAGGTCAGGGGTTGTCGTCAAGTCAGTGTCAGGATGACCGGGAAGAGGCTTGACATTAGCGCACACGTACTCCTCGACAGCAGCCTCACATTCGACGAAGTTCATAGAATCGTCTCAGTTATCGAAAGAAGGATAAGAAGTAAGGCTCAACGCATCGCCCGCATAACAATTCAAACCGAACCTTATGGTCACAGCAGAACGGGCATAGGAACTCTCGTGGCAGAGATTGCGGAAAAGGTCCCCGGCTCAAGAGGCGTTCACAACGTGCACATCCAGAAAATCGCTGGGAAGCTCTCTGTCGATTTGCGCCTCGAAGTTAGTGCGAATTTGACCGTCAAACAAGCACATGAAATTGCCAGTGAAGTTGAGCGGAGGGTGAAGGCTGCCGATTCAGAGATCGCCGACGTCATAGTACACATGGAATCGGCCTCAGATCTAATATCAAGGGAGCTGGAAGGGCGTGGGTCGGAGCTGAGATGGTTCATAGAAGATGCCGCGAAAATGTTCACTGAGATCAGAGCGGTCCACGGCGTAAAGATCCGCCGGAGCGGAAACAATCTGTATGCTTTGCTTCACTGTAGGTTCGATCCCAACATGTCGATAAAGAGAGCCCATGAGATCTCGCATAAACTCGAAAAAGCAGTGAAAACGGCCTATCCAATGGTGGACGAATTTGAGGTAAGGGAAGAGCCCGTGTCGAATTCAACTAATAGTTCAAGCGTGAAAAGGCTACACAACTCCTAAAAGCGCCCCGCGTTCGCTCGCTGGACAGCTGGTGCGGATGCCACGTCGGACAGCAAGACGCCATCGAGCAACCGCAAAGACTACTGGTCCATCCCACTAGCCGATGTGTTCAAGGGACTAAACGCAACCGAACATGGTCTGTCCGAACTCGAGGCTGATGCCCGGCTCAAGGTTTACGGTCTCAACGAGCTGCCAACCCACGCGTTTAGCTCAGTAAGAATTCTGGTTAGACAGTTCAAGAACCCATTGTTCCTCATACTCTTAGTCGCCGCAGTAGTGGCTGGATTCTTCGAACTCGACCAGTCCATCGCCATAGTTGCAATCATAGCCCTAAGTGTAGTTTTGGGTTTCTACAATGAATACAAAGCGGAAAAAATCATTGAAGACCTCCGCCAAAGCGTGTCGCTCAAAGCCGTCGTAATAAGAGATGGGAAACCAGCGCAGATCGACTCGAAGCTGCTGGCTCCTGGCGATGTGGTTTCTGTCTATGTTGGCGATATAGTTCCGTCTGATATGCGGATAGTCGACTGTAAAGACTTGGAAGTTAACGAAGCAGTACTTACCGGGGAATCCTTCGCAGCGGAGAAAACTTCTGCCCCGCTTCAGATTCAGCATCCTACGCCACAGCAGCTTACGAATTACATGTTCATGGGCACAGTGGTTGCTCACGGAACTGGCCGGGGCGTCGTCGTTGCAACCGGGAAATATACCGAATTTGGGTCTATCTCAAGAAGTCTAGCACGAACACGACCTGAAACCGAATTCCAAAGAGGAGTTCGAAAGTACGGTAACATGCTCATTTCGCTCGCTTTGGTACTTGTCATCGGAATATTCGCATTGAATTGGTTGGTCGGCCATCCTATCATTGAATCGCTCTTGTTCTCGCTAGCAGTAGCCGTGGGTTTAGTACCGGAACTAATGCCTGCCATCGTAACCATCAGCCTTTCACAGGCAGCTAGGAATATGGCCAAACGCAGAGTTGTAGTGAAACGCCAGGTTTCCATCGAGGATTTTGGCAACATGGACGTCTTGTGCACAGACAAAACTGGAACGCTCACAAGCGGAAAAATTAGTTTGAAGGATTATTGGGCACCGAGCGGGACTGCTGAGCAACGCATTCTGCAGTATGGTCTACTATGCAATAGCGCTGTTGTCGGCGCGGGCGAAATCACGGGTAACCCCATGGATGTCGCTATCTGGGAATTCGCCAACCAGAATGGTATTCAGAAAGATGTACATTCTAACGTTGCGATCGACGAAATGGCGTTCGACTATCAGAGACGCATGATGTCGGTCGTTGTTCAGACCAAAGAAGGAAGAGTGCTAATCACAAAGGGCGCGCCAGAATCAGTTCTTACCCGATGCGAGCAGGTTGTAAGCAAAACAGGAATCGAACAATTAGATACTGTTAAACAAACAATAGACTCCAAACTGGTTGAACAAGCCCGTGCAGGGTACCGGACTATAGCATTGGCCTTCCGGGACATAGAGGCTAAGAGCTCTTATTCAGTTGACGATGAGAATAAACTCACGCTGCTTGGGTTCATCACCTTCACCGACCCGCCAAAGCAAGATGCCCGTGAAGCACTTGACAAACTCAAGGCAATGGGTGTGGAGGTAAAGATATTGACGGGCGACAATGAGTTAGTTGCAGTAAAAGTCTGTCAGGACTTGGGCTTACCAGTATACCGAGTTATTCGCGGCTCGGAACTGACCCAGATGGCCTCTGCCGAAATTCGGACGGCGGTCGAAGAGGCAACGGTGTTCGCGCGCATTACACCAGAGCAGAAGCTCGACATAATCAAGGCGCTCAAGGTAAACAAGCATGTCGTAGGTTTCATGGGTGACGGAGTCAACGACGCTCCAGCCCTTTTCGAGTCCGATGTGGGACTTTCAGTTGACTCTGGGGTTGATGTTGCAAAAGATGCGGCGGACATCGTTTTGCTTGACAAGGATTTGCTTGTGTTGGCCAATGGAATAGAAGAAGGGCGGAAGGTCTTTGGCAACGTTACAAAGTATATCCTAATGGGTACGAGTTCAAACTTTGGCAACATGTTCAGCGCAGCCGGCGCTTCGTTATTTCTCCCGTTCCTTCCGATGCTTCCAATGCAAATCCTGTTCATGAACCTGCTCTACGATGTCGCGAACATGACACTCCCCACGGATGTCATTGATGTTGAGTTCAAAGACCTGCCCAAACGCTGGGACATAGATTTCGTGAGAAAGTTTACACTATTCTTTGGACCGTTTAGCTCCCTGTACGATTTCCTAACCTACGGAATTATGCTCTTCATATTCGGCGCCGCCCCCGCGCTTTTCCAAAGTGGATGGTTTGTTGAATCGTTCTGGACCGAAGTGCTTGTTATTTTTGTCATACGGACAAGGAGAGTACCTTTCATTACGAGCAAGCCTGGAAAATGGCTTACGATTCTGACCTTGTCAGCCGTTGCTTTTGGGACCATTGTTCCGTTCACATTCCTCGGTCATTTTCTGGGTTTCGTTGCCCTCCCAGCTGAATTCTGGGTATTGCTCGTGCTTATGGTCGCCACCTACCTTCTACTCGTTGACGCCGGAAAGGTGTTCTTCTACAAGGTTTGCAAGTTCTAGGGAGATTCACAATGCAATACTATCCAGATTTGTTGTTTGTGTGGGCGATGAGCATCACATGGTGCACTATCTTCTTGATAGGAGTAAGTTTCTACCTCTATCTTAGAAGAAAGAGCCGATCGCCTGACAGCAGGCCAGGCCACGTTAGATTAACGGATTTCTTGTTCGTTCTAGTATTGGCGGGGTTGCTCGGGTTGTATATTGTCTCGATTAATCGAACGTCAGCCGTAATCTTCGCAGTAGGCAATATTGTCGTTGAAATAGCACTGTTCGCCTACACGGTAAGAAACAAGACAATTGGCGCTACCGAAACGCGAACAACAACCACTAGCTGAGTGGGTTCTGCGGGCGAAGCCCGTGGGAGATTTTCAGCGTGCCTTTACACGCTTTACGATTGGCGGCCGAGCCTTACGCAACACGCGGTACCCGCAGTAAGGGCACTTAATCTCAGGCGTCATAGCCAACTGATCAGCCGTTAGGTGCTGGCCGCAACTAATACACTCGTACATTATACCTGCAGGCGGTTGCTCGGTTCCTTCAGACATGGTTTCAAGCCTACGTTCCATTTCGAGAACTGCAATTAAACCTTTACAGAATTGAGCCCTAGGAATGTTTCTTCATGAAGTTCTCAATCGCGTCGAATGCCTCAGCCAGCATCGATTCGTCCGGCAGGAAAACTGCCCTGAAATGGTCTTTTCCGTAGATCGGGTCGAAACCCGACCCGTGAACAAGCAGAACCCCTGTTTCCTCCAAGAGCTGGGTGACGAATTCATAATCATTCTTCCATCTCTCACCGATCGCTTTGATCTTAGGGAAAAGGTAGAAGGCCCCTGCGGGCTTAGTTGCAGAGAGGCCGGGAATATCATTTGCGCGCTTCCAGGATAGGTCGCGGCGCCGTCTTAGTTTTGATACCATTTCGGCTATGTGGCCTTGAGGCCCGCGCAGTGCCTCTATACCCGCGTACTGGGTAGGTGTGTTGGCGCACAATCTTATCCGGGATATTCTTTGCACTGCATCCCAAACATCTTTCATCTCTGTTCCTGGGTCTTGGAGATACAGGTATCCTAGCCGCCAACCCGTCATCAAATACTTCTTCGAGAAGCCGTTCAGGCCGAATACCGGAGTCTCTTTGGCAAGTGAGGCGACGCTGGTGAACGTGCCGTCGTAAACGATTCTGTCGTATATTTCATCTGCCGCCACCGGGATATTGCGCGAGGCGGCAATCTCCAGGATTCGGGATATGTCATTCCTCGAGTACAGCGAGCCCGTGGGATTGCTGGGGTTGATGACGACTATGAGCCGAGTTCGTTCAGTCAACTTATTCTCGAGATCAGTAAGGTCAGGTGCCCAGCCTCTATCTTCTATGGTCCTGTAGGTTACTGGTTTTCCGTCGAAGAACTTAGCGAAGGTCATGTAGGGAGAGTAAGAGGGCCCCGGCAGGAGCACTTCGTCGCCGGGGTTTATGATCGCACCCATAAGGAATGAGATTGCTTCCGATATCCCTTGAGTGATGACAACATTGCGAGGGTCAATATGAGCCCCGTTCACAGAGTTTTCTTTCTCGGCCACGGCCTCGCGCAGTTCTTTGACTCCTTCCGACGCGGAGTAGTAATTCAAGCCGGTATCAACGGCTTTCTTCAGCGCATCCTTGATGTGAGGAGGCGTGTCAAAGCCGTATTTGACGGGGTCGCCAATGTTCAGGTAAAGAATTTTCTTTCCGGTTCGCCTGACTTCGTCCGCCTTGACCATGACATCGCGGATAGCGTATTCGACGGCTTGCCCCCTTTTCGAGGCACGCACGACTTCCTGCAACACCAAGGCCCGAGACCGGTACAAGTAAACCCGTTTAATAGGGTTCCTTCCTGTTGGCAGGGCTAGCGAACTAGTGACTAGTGCAGGAAGACGCCGTCATGACCTAAGACGTATCGGGGCGGAGATTAAGGGGTAGACGAGTACGTTCGTCATGCTTAGTGCAAGAGAGCTAGTACGAATAGTGGTGCCAACGCGAGAGTGATTGTGTTCAGCAGTTTCACGACAACGTGCAATGAAGGCCCCGCGGTATCCTTCAGTGGGTCGCCTAATGTGTCGCCGATCACCGTCGCGGCGTGAACTTGTGAACCCTTCCCGCCCAAATGCCCAGCCTCTATGTACTTCTTGGCGTTGTCCAACGCGGCGCCGACGTTATTCATGAAAAGAGCCATAAGGACACCGACGACGGTGCCAACCATTAGCAAGCCGCCCGCGGCCTCTGCGCCGAGAACGACGCCGACAACTATTGGCCCGATGACGATAAGCAGGCTTGGATATACCATGTTCCTCAACGCCGCTTTTGTGCTTATGTCGATGCATAGCGAATAGTCCGGCTTGACCTTGCCTTTCATGATTCCTGGCATTTCCTTGAACTGCCGCCTGATTTCGCGTATCATAACTGCTGAGGTTCTTCCCACGGCCTTGATTGCGAGCGAGCTGAAGAAGAAAATCAGCATCGCGCCAATCAACGCCCCCGTAAATACACCAGGCCTTGACAGGTCGACGCCCTTCAAGCCGGCCACTTCCAGAAAGGCGCTGAACAGCAAGAACGCTGAAAGCGCAGCTGATGCGACACCGTAACCTTTCGTTAGTGCCTTGGTCGTGTTGCCTACAGAATCAAGGCGGTCGGAGATTACTCTGGCTTTGGCAGTGACTCCGGACATTTCTAGGATTCCGCCCGCATTGTCTGTTATCGGGCCAAAGCCGTCCATTGCAAGAACCATTGGCGTAACGGACAACATGCCCATAGTCGCTATTGCAGTCCCATACAGCCCCTTCTGGAAGGCAGGATCGGTCAGGTCCAGTCGCGCACCTTCAGAGACGAACCCGTTTCCTAAGCCGAAGGCCAGCAGAATCGCGACACCAATCACTATGATGAAGAGGGCTGACGATTCCATTCCAACGGCAAAGCCCGTGGCAATTCCAGGTGCGGGACCGCTCTCCGAAGCGTTGGCGATTTCGAGTGTTGGTTTTCTCCTATAAGATGTGTAGTAGTCCGTTATCCACGCAACGAGAACAGCAGACACGATTCCGACAAGCGCGGCGAAGAAGTAGTTGATTTCGCCATTAAGGAGCACCATGGTCAGGAAGTAGAAACCGGCCGCCGAGATAATTCCAGTTACGATCAGGCCTCGCGTAAGAGAATTGAACGGGTCTTCATTCTTACGGGAATAAACAAACACTGAACCAACCAGGGCGCCTACCAAACCAAACGCCCTAGCTAAGAGAGGAAAGATTAGGCCGTTGACTCCGAACAGGACGTAGACGGCTGGGGCTAAACCAAGGATCATTGCGCCAATGTTTTCAGCCGTAATGGATTCGAAGAGGTCGGCTCCACGCCCAGCAATGTCCCCAACGTTGTCCCCGACCAAGTCTGCTATGACGGCAGGGTTGCGAGGGTCATCTTCTGGTATCCCGGCTTCGACTTTCCCGACAAGGTCTGCGCTCATATCAGCAGCCTTTGTGTATATGCCTCCGCCCAGCTGGGCGAATAGGGCCGCGAAACTGGCACCAAACCCAAAGCCAACCATGAGGCGTGGGTCACCATTGAAGACTAGGAATAGCGTTGAGATTCCGAGAAGGCTCATTGAGACGACCGCTAGACCGAACACGACTCCACCGCGGAAAGCGACCTTCAGAGCACGGTCTAGGCTGCTCATTGCACCACGCGCAGCCCGAACGTTCGAGCGAACCGAGATGTACATCGCGATGTAGCCAGCGAGGTTCGAGCAGACGGCACCGAGCAAGAAGCCGCCGGCAGTGTCGACGCCGAGCCATGCGTTAGTAGGGTTCCTTATACCGACTGCCATCAAAGCTGTCGCGATTATGGCGATTATGCTGATGGTTCTGTATTGGCGTGCGAGGTAGGCTTCGGCGCCGTCCTTGATTGCGCTGGAAATTTCCCTCATCCGCGCAGTTCCGGTGTCCTGTTTCATAATCCAAGTGGCAATATATCCTGCCACGGCGAGCGATAGGCCGCTGACTATGAAGACATAAACGAGGTCCGATAGCAAACATTACTCCTCTTTCGCAGGAGGCAAACCTCGGATAGGAAGATGTTTCGTTATTTAAGTGAACCGGGGTATTGTTGGGATTCGCGAGAATCCGCGAGTGGCTTTACTTGATTCTGTCGATCATGTCTGGCCGCTCGGACCTAGCCTTGTCTTCCAATGCAACTTCATGTTTGCTCCGCCAGAGGGCCCAAGCGGCCGCCGCAATTAGGAGCAAAGCGACAACAAAAGACGCCCAACCCGTTTTGGCAGCGACGAGGATCGGTGCTATGATTAGGGAGACGAGGTTGACGACTTTGATCATCGGATTCAACGCTGGGCCGGCAGTATCTTTCAACGGGTCGCCCACCGTGTCGCCGACGACACTGGCCTTGTGGCGTTCGCTACCCTTCCCCGTGTTCGCGGCTAAGTCACGAGGCTCGTCTTCAATCGTCTTCTTAGCATTGTCCCATGCTCCGCCTGCATTAGCCATGAAGACAGCCAGCAGTTGACCTGACACAATTATTCCAGCCAAGAAGCCACCCAGGGCTTCTACCCCCAACAGTAGGCCGACTGCTATCGGCACGCTCAGCGCGATTACAGCCAAGGGAATCAATTCCTTTTGAGCGGCAGCCGTTGAAATCCCTACAACGTTCCGGTAGTCTGGCTGCACCTCGCCCTCCATCACACCCGGTATACGAAATTGCCTCCGCACCTCTTCGACTATCAATTTAGCAGCCCTCGAAACGGCGCGGATGTTCAGGGAGCTGAACAACCACGGCAGCGCCCCACCCAACAGCAGGCCCATGAATACCTTCACGTCCGAAACGCTAATCGCGAGTAAACCAGTTGCCGTGATGTACGACGCGAACAGAGAGACAGCGGCAATTACAGCCGATGCGATCGCTATCCCTTTCGTGATAGCTTTCGTAGTGTTCCCTACCGCGTCAAGGTCCGCCATGATTTGGCGGCCGCGCTTCGTTTCCTCATCGTCCAACTTTTGCCAGGCCATCTCGCCGATGCCGTTCGCATTATCGCTGATAGGCCCGTAGGAGTCCATTGCCACATTGTTGCCCGTATGGCTTAGCATGCCGATACCGATCATTGCTATGGCATAGAGTGTGTATACGCCCCCGTTCTCTGGAGGAAAGAGCAGGACTGCTAGAACGAAACTGATGACGATGTAGAGGAGTGCCCAGACCGATGACTCGAAGCCGTTTGCCAGCCCTGAAAGAATCGTTGTTGCCGGCCCTGCGCGTGTAGCTTTGACGATGTCCTTAACTGGATTCTTGTTCGTGGCAGTGAAATAGGAAGTGAGTGGGTTGAAACTTACCGCTAGACCAACGCCTATGGCCACGAGCGCCCCCAGGCGCCAATCATTTCCGTAAAGCCAGGCAACAATAAACGCCCAGAAAACCGTGTTAATGCTGGAGACTTCGTAGGAACGAAACATCGCATCTTCGGCATCCTGCGCCCTCAGAAATTTGATTGGAAACCTGGTCCAAATCGGCACTGTGAAAGTGCCGAGTATCGATGAAATCACTCCGATTCCGCGAACGATGAGAGGAATGAGTATCCACATGAGCCTATGCTGAGGATCTATCGCCAGCACTGCCAAGCCGAGGATCAGGGCCGAAACGATCGTAACTTCGTATGATTCGAAAATATCAGCCGCCATCCCGGCGCAATCGCCCACGTTATCGCCAACTAGGTCAGCGACAACGGCGGCATTTCGGGGGTCATCTTCAGGAATATCCTTCTCCACTTTTCCGACGAGGTCTGCGCCGACGTCAGCAGCTTTGGTGTATATTCCGCCGCCAACTCGCATGAAAAGTGCGAGAAGCGTGCCACCGAACCCGAAGCCGAGCAAGGCATCTGGGGCTGCTTTCCCGAATATGATGAAGATGGATGTTCCACCCAAGAGGCCTAGGCCGTCTGTCAACATACCGGTAATTGTCCCGGCGTAGTAAGCTATGGAGAGGGCTTCGTTGAAGCTGCGACGCGATGCGGACGCAACTCGTACATTTGCTTGGACTGCCATGCGCATCCCGTATTGACCAACGATGAGGCTGAATGATGCACCCAGTACGAAGGCGAGCATGCGCCCGACGGCTATGATAAATTGGGCGTTAGTTCCGAACACCTCTGTCGCTTCAGCTGTGGGTTGCACCACGTAAACGCTGAAGAATAGCGCCCCTGCCAAGACGGCTATTAGCGGAAGTATTGTTCGAAGCTGCCGATTCAGGTAGGCGTCGGCGCCAACCCGGATCGCATTCCATACCTCTTGCATCTTCTCTGTGCCTTTGTCTTTCTTTAGAACCCCTCCCCGAAGCCACCAGGCGTAGAGCAAACTTATGATTGCAATTCCGATAATTGCCCAAGGGACAAGCGCCTCGAAGCTGATTACGCCCATTTCAAACAATTCACGCAACTCCTTGAGCAGTTTTGACCAAACGCATTGACTACTGCACTTTCAAAGTTTTTGCTGAGCGCATTTTGCGCGCAGGGTCATACGTTATTTAAGCAACAAGTACAGCTGTCGCAGTTGGAACTCACCAAGATTCAAGGGGATGCTGTTTCAGAGTTGGGGAGATTGGTTTCAGTTATTGGATTGGAAAAGATTGGACTTGTGAAACATGGCGACGATGTTGGGCAAGTGATATTCGACGCTGTGAAATTGGAGGGCCTGGATTTTGTCGATGGCGACGTTGTTGTAATCTCTCAGAAGATAGTGTCCAAAGCAGAGGGGCTCGAGGTTGACATCTCGACAATTAAGCCGAGCCCGAAAGCTAGGGCTATCGCGCGCAAGACGGGTAAGGATGCAGAGCTCGTCCAGTTGATACTGCGGGACTCCCGGCGCGTTTTGCGTGCGGACCGCCAAGGTCTGCTTGTTCGGAGGAAGGATGGCCTGATATGTTTGAACGCGGGTGTTGACAAGTCGAACGTTGAAGGGCGCCTGAATTACGCCCGCCTCCCCGCGAACTCGGACTCGGCTGCGAGTAAAATCAGGCTTAGGCTTGAGCGACTGTCAGGGAGGAAGCTCGGCGTGATCGTCGCCGACACGTATAGCCGCCCACTTCGGGTTGGGCAGGTAGAGTTTGCTATAGGGGTGTCAGGCCTAGAGCCGATCATCGACTACCGCGGGTTGAAGGATATTTTCGGCTACGAGTTGAGGTTCAAATTCGTAGGGTTAGCCGATGAGGTTGCGGCGGCGGCTGAACTGGTTATGGGACAGGGAACTGAACGCACACCCGTAGCGATAGTGAGAGGCCTGCCCCGCGTCGAATTGACGGAGGAACCCAGCTTGTCAAGGAAGCTGTTGATAGGGAAACAGGTGGACCTCTTCCATAACATCATTTGAGAGAATTACTTCTTCCTCTTGTACTTGTTCGAAAGTGTTTTATTGAGTCGGATGGAGCCCTCTTCCAAAGCTTGAATGGATTATGAGCGAAGCCACTCCGTCTAAGGGCGAGGTCCAGATGGGTGCGGATGACAAGTACCTCGTAGATATCTTCACGCCGCCCAAAGCGGTTCCGAGCTCGAAGGAATCCTTGGAGGCCATCAAGGGAGCCGTCAAGGGCAAAATGTTGGCGAAGATGAAGAAGGAAGCAGTTGACTGTCCAGTGAAGTTGAAGGTCGTGTCCTTCGTCGAATGCTTCACATGCCCCAACTTCAACAGGCGGGTCCGCGGGAAAGTTGGCTGCAAAGGCCTTCCGCTCCCAGCCAAGTGATAGTTGCCTTGTTCTGTGGGACGTTCAGGCCGTACAGTTAGTCCTGCGCCCGTTCTTGTGCAGGGTAGGGTGGTGTAGTTTTGTGGAGATAACATGTTACTTTGCAGGGTTTGTGATTGGGCGCGCGCACGCTTGGAGGGACCCCCTAGGGGGGTGACTCGGTTTTCTGAGTCAAACGGGGCTGGTTTTGCTGCTTTTCCGGACATGCGCGGGGTAATGGCTTGGGTTTCGTCGACGGCGGTCAATCTTCAGCGCTCCTACTACGCCGGCACATGCTTCGATTGCAACAGTTTATCCAGTATTCGAACCGTACTCTGTTCACGTGCCCTTTTCCTTAGAACTTCGAGTCTAACAGGTGTCGTTTCCAAGATCGCCTTGATGTCTTCGCTGTCGGTTACAGCCCTTTCGATCTGGAGGGTAACTTTGAGCATTCTGAACCTGCGCCGCAAGATGTGAATCAGCTCATCCTGAGTAATTCCTGGGTGCCTCATCTTCTCGTTTTCCGCTGAAACCTGAGTAACCACATCCACCATACCCACAGCCACTTTCACCCTCTCTTCAGGTTTGAGTCTACCCGACGCCACACAACCCCACCCAACAGTGAACTGAACTTTCCAGAATTAAAGGGGACCGAAAGGAAAAGAAACGGGTCGCGCTCCCGGCCTTCGTGTTTGCCCCGATCACGCTTTCCTAATCTGCTTCATACATTTCGGGGACACGCTTTCAGGTCTACCTGAACGCTCCGGATTCCAATCAATAATCTGTTCCAGCCTGTCCCTCTTTGAGGAGACTTTCACAACAACGAAATCCTGACCCATCTTCTCCAATGCGACCTCGTCTCCGGCCAGCAGGCCAAGCTCCTCACCAAGTCCTTTGGCAAAGACACACTCCCCACGTTTATAGTCTTTCGCGGTGCATTGGGCAAACAACTTCTGGAATCCAGGGGTACCGGATTTTCGAGAAACCCCATATGCCATTTTACCATAATCTCAGATCGTGGTACTTATGGCAGTAGTCGTTGAGGCCGACGCGTCCGGAAGGATCGTGATCCCAAAGAACATACTTGAGGAGCTCGACATCAAGGAAAGAACCAAGTTGCTCCTCACAACAACAGCCGAAAGACTATTGCTCGTACAGAAACTGAATGTCGAAAAGAAGCGCATCAAGCTAATCCAATTACTTCCAAGTCCGGAACTCTTGAGAAGTGCTCGGTGTCATGCGTAGCCAATGGCACATTATTGATTATAGCAATAGCGGCTATTAGCGCATCCCGGAAACCGATCAAATCTCCTCTTTCTTCAAGCAAGGCTAGAATTTCGCCAGCCTCGTCTGAGGACTCATCAGTCAGGTCTAAAATCACAAGTCGCGATAGAAGGACCTTTGTCGCCGCCAGGTTCTTGTCGCGTCTCTTGCTCCGGTACGCGCCATAGTAGAGCTCGAAACAAGTTATAGCAGTCGTTGAGAGGGTTGTTCCGGCGTCTTCCAGTCTCTTAACGAACTGAATGGTTTGCTTCTTTCCACGAAGGTTGTCTACCAAGACCGACGTATCTAAACAGACCGAGGCGGCGTCCAGTATTTCCATCCTTCCCGAAGCACCTTCTCAATCTCTCTTGCCTCAGATTCCGACATGTCCCAGCTTCCAGCCAAGTCACTTATTCTGCCCTCCACTCTCGCCCCTTTCAACAGGTGCCAGATCGCCTCATCCAGAGAAACTGGTCGCCCCAACATCGCTTGAAGCCGTCCTGAAGCTTGAGAGAGTTTTCGATAGGTTCTATCCTCAACTCTGACCGATCTTGCCAAACTGACACCCCATCATCATGAAGCTATACCATTTAATATGTTTTGCACACAAAATCTCAAACCATTCGGCCCTTGTCGTCTGCGACAAAACTCTCTGCATTCTCCTCTAACTTCGCCCAAGATGACTTACGGCGATTCCTGTATTTGCCCTTCAAGGATCGTAGGCCCTCGAGAGGGATCAGTCCGCTGCCCCCTTCTACTGATTTGACTTCGAACCTGCGTGCTCCGATTCTTTTCCTTAACGAAGACGGCAATAGCGCACGCCCTTTCTCGTCCAACCCGACGATGTTCAGGTTTGGAGTGTTTGCACCAAGCGAAGGTTGCCGACGTTGCAACCGCGGTTCAATCTTAACGCCGTAATCCCCCGAACCCGATTCCATAGAAGCACAGGGGTCTGCAATTCACTTGGTGAGCAAAGTCGGAGAATGCCGAGTTCCAACCCACATCATGCGAAAGGAGGACACCGCCCGCTCTCACTGTATGCCATGCGGTTGGATACTCGAACATCATGTTGTTGTATGTGTGTTCGCTGTCATGTATGAAAATATCGACCTCACCTATTTCAGAAAGCACTTTCGGCAAGATTCGCATTGAGGAAGGCGTAAGGAACTTTGTTGAATGGTATGCGCACCACCGTGAATTGTTCCAAACGCGATCGCTGAAATAGGAACGCCTTCAGTTTCGAGTAACGTTCAAAGTACCCATCTAAAGTAAGCAAATGATACTCCCACTGGCACGTCCTAAACGAGTAAAGAGGCATGAAAACTTGGCCTCCGCGTCAAGATAGGGCACATTGAATATCCAAGGATTGTAGTTTTGTGAGGATAACATGTTACTTTGCTGGGGTTTGTGATTAGGCGCACGCACGCTTGGAGGTACCTCCCAGGGGGGGTGGCTCCTTTTTTGGAGCCAGGCGGGGCTGATTTTGCGGCCTTCAGGCCGCTTGCGCACGCTTGACGAGGGGGAGCAGGGGGGTGGTACACTTTCCGGGGTCAAGCGGGGTTGATTTCTGCGACTTTTCCGGGTTCCCCGCGAAGAATGTTGTATAACATATGCTAGACAACATTTAGAACGTGCCCTTTTCCTTAGAACTTCGAATCTAACAAGCGTCGTTCCTACGATGGCCCTAATGTCCTCAAGGTCGGTTAGAGCCCCTTCGGCCTGGTTTAGGTCAACAGAAATCCTGAGGTTCGTTTTTATTGAACCGTATACATCATGTATACGGGACTAATATTGACAGTTGTTCCTCTCCGCCTCAATGACGACGAGGTTCGTAGACTCAACCTGTTAATGAAACAAGGGCGTTACCGTACTAGAAACGAGGCTATCAGAGCAATCCTTGCGGAGGGTATAGAGGAAAAACTGGGTGAGGACGAAGACATAGCTGACCTGGTGAACAAACTGTTGGCCATAAGAAAACAGGGCAAGAATCCGATCTCCTACGCCTCCAAGAGAAGTGTCGTGGAAATTATCTCGGAAGGTAGGGAATGATGGAATATGTCGACACCAATGTAATATTGGCCAAGTACTTCCCTGAAGACAAAGTGCATCAAAGGGCTGTTCGATATCTAGAGCAAAACGCAATACGGAAGTTGATTTCACCGATCTCGCTCGTGGAATTAGTGGCTGTTCTCTCAAGGGTCGACCCTGCAATTCGCGCCCCCGATGAACTGCTACGAGAAACACCTAGGAGGCGCGTCCGCGCACTGCTCGAGTTCCTAATCGCAGACTCACACTTGCGCGTTGCATCAGTTCCCGCCAGGGCCAAGCTCCGAGCTGGCGGAACTTCATTTTCGGCACCCATCGAGTACCTCACTTCCATCCACCTCGCGCACGCGCTCAAACTGAAAGCACTTGACCTGCTGCATCTAGCGTATGCAAGCAACCTGCGACAATGGGGGTACGAGATCAAAACCTTCGTAACCCTTGACCAAGACATCATAGGAAGGGCTAAGGAAATCCGGCAGGAAACGGAGATCGAAGTCAAAGAACCAAACTCCACTTAGGCTTGAACCAAGCAAACCAACTTTTCTTGCAGATAGTGCTACGTTTCAAAGACTCGCGTGCCAATCACACCAGAAACCCAAGTTAACCGGTCTCGACTTCAGAAAATCCCTTCTGTGAAACAGGTAAGTTTCCTTAGCGGCTTCGTACTCCAGCCATTCCGACTCCAAGCCATCACCGAACGCCCCAGATGAACCCAACGCAAAACCATAACCCAACCTCGAAGAAGCTAAGCGCTTCCACCTCTCCATACGAAGTCTTGCCCAAGTCATGATACGAATCCAAAGAACTCTTGAAGTGTCTATATAGAATCTCGTCCCGGGTTTCAGAACGGTCAACGTTGTTTGCTCAACAAGTTTGAACTTCCCATACCCCAACCTATGAAGCTCGTGGAGCGTTCCGAGTGCTTGCTCTTCTGTCGCAGGGACCTCAAAACATTCAGACTGAACGGAAATGAATGAAGGAAGTTGCGCCAAGCAAGACATTGTTTGCAAGCAGACTATTTCACTTCCCTCAATATCGATCTTGCAATAGTGTGGACACCCGAATTCATTGATTAATGACGGTAGTGTTCTCGTGTGAACTTTCGTTCCCTTGGAAAGCCACCTTCCCCTTTCCGCCAGCGACTGCTTAAGTGAACTGAACAACGGAGCCTGACTAACATAGAAGGTCACAACCTCGTTGTCTTTGTGGGAGACGGCGCAATTCACCAAGATGAGCTGCCCGCGTTCTATTCGTGTACGAAATCTCTTTCTGGCTTTTTCAATCAAACACGGGTCCGCGTCGATTCCTACGACCTTGCACCCACGCTTAAGATAATATGAAGTGTCTTCCCCGTTGTGCATGCCGACATCAAAAATCAAATCATTCTGCACACCCAAATGAGGACCCTACCTACTTGTTTAACGAAACGGCCCAGTCACTCTCAATGAATCCAGGGGAATCAAAATCTTCACTCGACATCGACAACAGACCAACCACAAGTCCTGCAAAGTAGCACAGACATGTGACCACCCAATATGGAACTAGGTCGGGGCTTCTGTACTTCAAGGCATAATAGAGCGCGGAATACAGATTATAGAACGGGTAAAGCAGCATCCGACTCCACCTGTATTTCCTAAAGAGTCTTGCCCCGCCATAACGTCCGTAATTGAAACGTTGTATTGCAAATTCGGACAACTCCCGTCGGTGAAGGTGATAAATCACAGCTCGTGAGGTTGACACTCCGAAAACATATTTGTCTCTAGTAAGTCTGAGGCATAGGTCTACGTCTTCGGCTCCGCGCATGCGCGTATCAAGCGAGTGGCTTAAGACGAGGCTTCGCTTGTACAGGGCTCCCCTTGTCAGTATGAAAGCCCTCGGACCGGCGCGGTTGAAGAAAAGTCGACGCACCTTGTCCTCGGACCTCTGCCAATATGTCGCATTCTCTTTGCTTAGGATGTGCGCATGGATTCCTGCCCAGCCGTTTTCTTCAAGTTCAGATCGGAGCACCCTTAAGCAATCCCGACCGACTTCCACATCACTGTCGACAAACATCACGAACTCTCCTGTTGCATTTTCGACACCGAGTTGGCGACAATATCCCAGCGAGGCCGATGGACAGGATAGCACCCTAACGCCATAGTGCGTGAGTATCTTCAGTGTTCGGTCTGTAGAGCCCGTATCCACTGCCAAAACTTCCCCCGGTCCTTCCCTTCTTACGGATCGTAAGCACGCCTCTAAAGTCGGCTCGGAATTCCTCGTGAGAATGACGACAGACACACCAGTATTTTCCTTAGCTTGTCGCGGAAATGCCCGGGAAATCTCGACCATTCTCAAACCTGAACCTACAACAATGCAGTTAAGCTTAGAAGATAAATCGGCTGCGCGTTAGTCTCTCTTGAAATCCCCCGTTGACACCGCATCAGGAATTCACAGCATTATTCCTCTTGGCGCAATCCGGCCAGCTTGGTGGCGATGGGGAGCAGCCAGTGTAAGCGAGTTGGTGTTAGATCGCTCACGAAATCAAGGTCTGTCCTAGTCAGTAAGCGGAGCGCGCGTAATGAGCCTAAGTAAATGAGGGCGCCTAGCACGACAACGAAGGGGAGCATTGCAAGCTTCAGGAGGAACGAGTGTGCGAAGCTCAAGGCGAAAAATACGACAAGGCCCATAACCGTTGAACCGGCTGCTGCGCTCAGGAAGGCCTTGAGGTCGAATTCGAAGAACCCCTTCCGGAATAATGCAAAACCGTATACCAAGGTTACCAAGGCCATCAGCGTGGCGCGGCCCACCGCGGGCCCACTCAACCCTAAGGTCGGCGTAAGAGAGTAGGAGACAGCAACCATCCCAAGTAGGCCGACGACATTGGCAGCAGTAAACCACCTCAACTCCCCAGACGCCAACAACGCACCAGCATACACCGCCCCAACCGCAGTCAAACCCGTGGCAACAGAAACAATTACTGACGGCACCAAGCCGCCTGCATATGCCTGGCCGAAGATTCTCAAAGCTACATCCGTGATTGAAGCAAAGCCAAACGCGACTGGGAGAACTACGATGGAAACGTACCGAGTGTAGGAATGTACCATATCATGCATTTGCTGTAGCTTTTTCGCCGCGTGCAAGGAGGACAGGGCGGGTAACAGGACTGTGAGCAGAGCGTAGGGGGCGAAGCCCGCGAAACTCGCAGCAACAATAGCTACATTGTAAATTGCAAGTTCAGGCAACCCTTGCCGGGCCAGGGTGAAGACCTTGTCGGCCTGATTCACGCCGAACCCAATGAGCGCGCTGAGAAGCGTGTAGAGCGAATACCGCACAAGCTCAGACATCGAGAAGCCTGACCGACCTCCCCCAACCCTCAGAGTCCGAATTGATCGCTGGAGTGACAAAACCAGTAGAACCGCATCGCCGAGAATCCAACCCGCGAGCACGCCTGAGATTGCGAACGTGAGCAAAAGCACAGAAGCCAGGGCATAACGCGCGGCGCTCCACAGGATAAGGTACAATGTTGCACTCTTCATCTCGCCCAGGGCGATGAGGGCCCCAACACACACCTGCCCCAAGGATACGACTAGAACGTCGACACCTGCTAGCCGTACGTAGGTTAAGGAAACTGCTTGTCCGCCTAGAAACGGAATAATCAGGCTGGGGGCAGCAATGGGAACAGAGGCGATGACCGCCCCGATCACCAGCGAAAAAGCAAGAGAAGTAGCGAACAGTTTTCGAGCTCCCGAACGGGCCCTCTTAGCGAGTAGCTCGGGAATGAATTTCAGAACCGCCAATGGTGCTGGGACAGGAGACTGCATAGCTATCGGCTGGGCCAAGATGCAAACTGTGACTAAGAACCAGATCATAATGTTCAGAGCCGTAACGATTCCAACGCCCAGCGTAGAACGAAGGAAGTTCGTCAATACGAGAAAATAGAGCGTATTGGCGACGAGCACGATAATGTTCGCAGCGTACAGAGAAGTTGCACCTCTAGCAACCGACGCTTGCGCTTTCAAATGATCAGCCTCCCTAAACAAATCTGAAGCTGTGCTCGAAACTTCCGCCACGCAAAGATGGACTGGGCTATAAGTGGCTTCTGCATTACTGGACCACGTGTTCTCAAAGGCTTATTACAGAATAATCGACTTGGCTTGTGTCAAAATTTCCGGTGCTCAGATTGAAGGCGGCCATTTTAGCCGGCGGCGCGGGAACCCGCCTATATCCCATCACGGCATACGTGCCTAAGGCACTGATACCCCTCGGGAGCCACTACGTTATCGAGTACATCATTGATTATCTCAAGCATCATCAAATCAATGAGATGGTCATGCTGATTTCGCGGAACGAGTATGATCTACTCCGAAACCATCTGGGCGACGGAGCACGTTATGGCGTGAAGATTGAATATTCAGTTGCGGAGAGGTTAGGCACAGCAGGGGCACTCGGTGTGGCGGCTGATCTTCTTGGCGACAGGTTCGTCGTGTATTATGGCGACGTACTAACAGACATGGATCTGGGGGAGATGATTCAGTTACACTTGAGGAAGAAAGCGCTTTGTACGCTTGCGATGAGTACATCGGTCCCCGTTGAGTATGGGGTTGCGCGCGTGGATGCGGATGAGAGAGTTGTCTTCTTCGAGGAGAAGCCTGTGCTCAAAGAGTATCCCGTCAGCATGGGAATCGACATAATGGAACGAACCGCCCTCTCATACTGCAAACCGAATATGGATATCGCGCATGATGTCATCCCGCGGCTTCTTGCAGAAGGAAAACCAGTGTTCGCTTACCTCACATCGAAGCGGCATTATGACATTGGCACGTTTAAGAGCCTTGAAGAGGTGCGTCAACTCGTCGAAACCAACGACCTCAAGTTCTAGGAACATTGTGAACACGTTAACCTGAACCAGAAGCTTCAATGACTTGCACACTACTGCGGGTTCACAAATAGAGTTGGATGTGCACCTAGAACAGGGACGGGCGGACTCATCGTGGATTTCTTGATAGTTTCAGAGCGGGTCACTGATGACCCGACCGAAGCGATGATGATTGGCCGAATAAGACGATACACTTCGACTTTTGAAAACTCACGCCCGTTCTTGGTCATCGGCGGCAAAGCTCATGATAGCCAGTGGCGAAGTATCGGTCCGATTTCCAGAGCCCACTACGGTGTTGTCGGACGGCAAGGAGTGCCCGAATTCATCGCCCATTTAGCTTACTTTGCATCACTGATTTTCGTCGGGGCCAAGCTTGCCAAGAGGAAACCAAGCATACAATTCGTCACGCATCCATATGCACACTATACTCTCGGCGCGATAGCGGTTGTGCTAGCGAAAATTACTGGCCGGAAAGCAATTGTTAGGGTCGGCAGCTCGATTAGCGAACTCTTAACGCGGTCGGGGATACGATACAAAATAGTTTATTCGATACTATTAGGTTTCGAACGATTCGCGTTTGAACAAGCCGACGCGATAGCTACCGGCTCGCCAAGACCCTTGGAACAACAGCAATACCGTACGAAGTGCTTTTACATTCCATATTTCATGGAGGGAAAACTTGAACCAAACCCACACGCGCGTAGGGCCAGTAACTTCGTGCTGTTCGTAGGGCGGCTCGAACCTGAAAAGGGCATCAGTATTCTTATGGATGCAGTCAAATTACTTCTCGAACGTGGGCGAGAAGCCAACTTCACAATTGTGGGTGCGGGAAGTCTACAAGGGAAGCTCCGTGATGAACTCGAAAGCAGGGGGCTTCAAGGTCATGTTAAGATGACAGGGTATTTGACGCACTCGAAAGTTCTACGGATGATGCATCGTGCAACGTTGCTCGTTCTGCCATCCCTAATCGATTATAATCCGAATGTTGTCATCGAAGCCGCGTTCAGCGAACTGCCAGTGGTAGCCACGTACACCGGTGGAATACCATACCTAATCGAGCATCGCCGCACAGGAATTCTCGTCCGTCCTATGGATCCACATGCGCTCGCAAATGCCATCGAAGAGCTTCTGCTCGACTCGGTACTAAGGAAGAAAATCGCTTTTGAGGCTCGAAAGTCGATTGCCAGAAGATTCTCCCCGAAAAGAGCGAAACAGGCAACGCGAAAGCTGACAAATTACGTTTTCGCACCGAAAACACCTTCGGCTGACTTGGATTCGTAGACCTCATTCGAGTCAGTAGATGACTAAATTATTCCTCTACGCGAACGCCACAACATCATTCTCATTCCGTGATGCCCTCGACAGACCGACGACAATCCCAAGAAAGTTGAAGAGGGAATGAAGTGCCAAGTAGGGAACAAGTCCGAGCCGTCTATACTTCATTGCAAAGGAGAATCCATAACCTAGTGAAATGAAAGGAGAGATCAGTATCTCACTCGACTTGTATTTCCTGAAGCGTCTCGCGCCTCCATAACGTCCATAGTTGAAGCGTTGCCGGGCGAATGCGGACAACTCCCGTCGGTCAAGGTGATAGACCACCGCCCGTGCTGTTGACACTCCGACAGCATACTTGTCCCTTGCCAGAGTGCGACAGAGATCTACGTCCTCGCCTAAACGCATGCGTGCGTCAAATGCATGGCTTAGGATGAGACTTCGCCAGTATAGAGCTGCCATGCATCCGATGTAACCCTTCGGACCGGCGCGGTTATGGAACCGGCGGTGCAACTCATGCTCGGATCTCTGCCAATATGTTGCGATCTCCTGGCTCAAAATTTGAGCGTGGATGCCTGCCCAGCCGCTTGCTTTGAGCTCGGAGCGGAGTGCCTTGATGCACCCTTGGCCTAGCTCCGCGTCACTATCGAGAAACATCACGAACTCTCCTGTCGCATTTCCAACTCCGAGTTGGCGACAACACCCCAGCGACATTGACGGGGATGATAGAACCCTAACACCATACTTCGTGAGGATGCTGAGTGTCCGGTCTGTAGATTGAGTATCTACTGCTAAGATCTCCTTTGGTCTTTCCCTGATCGCGGACCTTACGCATGGCTCTAATGTTCGCTGGGAGTTCCTAGTAAGAATAACAACGGACACGTCGATGTTTTTTCTGATTGTCCCGGTGCGGACCATGAAATCTCACCAAGAGCCCCCAAGTAGTAAACCGAGAAAGTTTGTTAGTACGAGAAAGTAGAACGTATTCACGGCCAGCACTATAATGTTCGCTGCGTATATGGAGATTAGACCCTCACAAACAGAGGCTGGAGCTTTCAAATGAACGAATCCCCGAAACTTCGGCCACGGAGAGGGAAACTGCCCTCTGATATGACAATTGTCGTGGCGACCACTGCGCAGTGGCTCGATTGGGTAAGCGGCCCATCAGTGATGGGGATCTTTGAGGCTATGGCGGATCTTGGTTATTCGGTAAAACTAATTTTTCCATCATCCACGGCTGTACACATACGACGCTATGGGTTGGAAATTGTAGCAGTCCGAGTGAGAAAGTGGCTGCCCCTCGTGACTCTCGCCTACGTTTGGTTCCAGTTCCTCCGTCTAATGTTAAGGGAACCCAAGTTATCGGTGCTCATAGCCGATCACCATATGTTTCCCCTTGTAGTCGCGGTAAAACTATTGCGTCAAACTAGAATTGTGATGCTTAACCGCAGCGTGCCTATGGTCATGGGATTCTTAGGAAGAATCACGTTCTTTCACTTTCGCGTTTTGCTCACATTAACGAAGTATACGGCCGATCTTGTGACCGCCACGACTCCGCTTTGGGCAGAAGAGTTCTCACGACTAGGCAAAATACCTATTCGAAAAATAGTTGTAATTCCATCGGTGGTAAGCGCTGCGTTCAACGAGTACAAACCAAGGAAGGACAAGAGCGAACTGAGACGTGAATTAGGGATTAGCAGATCGATGGTAGGAAAACGAATTGTTTTGTACCATGGTGTACTGGACGCAAAGCGAGGGATCCTTGACCTCGTTCAATCCTTCAAGGACGCTTTTGACGATAAGGACGACGTTGTACTCTTGATCGTAGGTCAGGGACCAGCGAAGGAATCGATACTTTCTCTCGTCAAGAGATCTGGCATCACGAACTGTGTGGTATTGGATAAGGTCCCGTATGCGACTATTCCCAAAGTCATATCGGCCTGTGACTTAGGGCTGGTAATTCTACCTGACATGCTGATCTACCGGTATGAATGCCCAATAAAACTCGTCGAACTTCTCGCAATGCGAAAGCCCGTTATTGCCAGTGATCTTCCCGGAATGAGGTGGGGGGCCGGCGACTCATCGCTCGTCACTTACGTGGATCGCTTCAACGGGCCTGAGCTTAAGCGCGCCGTAACTTCGGCACTCAATCTGAATCATGCACCCTCTCAAGCCAACCGTAATGAGTTCTATCGCCGATTCGCAAGTGAAGAAGCAGCAAGGAAGTTGCTAAACTCAATCGGCCAATCGAAATTAAAGCCAATTGGTTGAGACCCTGAAGGCAATTTGATCAAGGAGACGAAAATGAATGCCTGGGACTAACACGAGTTCAATGCGCTTCGGAACGAAAGTGATAAGGACTCTTGGAGAAGCCGATCGATAGGGACGCCGAAATGCCTAAGATGCCAATCAATAAGACTATGGATTTCGACGACCTAAACTCCGAACCGGCCAGACACATAATCCGCGAACTTAACGGACTAGTCCGGGAAATTCGGGATAAGCAACTTAAGATTAGCTCTTGGTACGGAAAGTTCGATTTGAGTGGAGATACAAACTCTTTCGAGTGGATTAATCGAGGCCATGATTACAAACCGATCGAGGGCGCCGCAGATGACCGCAATTTTCCATGGTTCCTTTATTGGGAAATCGTGTGGCTTGTACTGAATAGCAATTTCGATGAGCACGATAGACTACTTGAGCTTGGCGGAAGCTCCTCGCTCTTTTCATATTACATGGCATCAAAGGGGCTTGACGTCTATACTGTAGACATCAATGAAGACCTGGTCCGGAATGCAAATCACGTGGCGAACGTGATGGGGTGGAAAATGCAAAATCACGTCATGGACATGCGAAACCTTCACTTTGCAGAAAAGTTCGACAGAATAACATCCATCTGTGTCTACGAACACATACCGATGTACGACCGAGTCGCCATAAATTCACGAATCAAAGATTTGTTAGTGCAAGGTGGAACGTTTAGCGTCACGTTTGACTACAGAAACCCTAGCAAATTCGCCAGGATCAAGTCACCCGAAGACGTGTATGAACAGTTTGTTAAACCGTCGGGATTGAGAGTGAGAGGGAACCAGGTCTTCTACGATAATGGCAAGAATTACCTACTGCATCCCTTCTATTTCAACAAGTGGTCATGGAGCATCAAACAGTCTGAGATAACCGCCATTCTCGCGGGAAATTTCAGTGCGCTCAATTTCTTTAAGACAAAGGACTACAACGACTATACGTTCGGCGCACTATTTCTGGAGAAACCAATGCCCGGAATCTAAAGCAACTTGCTACGGGGATGTGGACCAAGCCGTTGCGTCATCGTGGGGGCGTTGGACTAGCCGACTGCGTGACAAGCCAAGAACCAATTCGTTCAACGATGGGCGCTAACCGTTTGCCGGCGTAGGCACTAAAAAGTTCGATATCTACTCGATTCACGGCCTTCTCAAGCCTAAGGACGAGCAGGTAAACGACCACGCCCGTCAAAATATATGCTGGAAGAAGGAAAACAGACCTCATTACAACCTCAACACAAAGAACAATGAAAGCCATAAGAACGCCTGCGACGGCACTCTTCAAGATTGCAGACCGGTCGAGCCTCAACGCAATCTCCCTCTTCACAAACAGAATTGTGGCTACGAGGCCTGCGCCCATTCCTAATCCTCGTGCAAGAGCGCTGCCATTAATCCCTAGTATGGGTATTAGTGCAACCCCCGACATCAAGCTGACCAATACAGGAACAATGGAGACGAGTAGCGTCTGGCGAGGGCGATTAATCGCGACGAGTATCGAACCTAAGGCGTAGGACGATAAGGTTGCGAAAAGCGACACACTAAGAATTGCCAACGCCACTGCGCCACTCTGGTAAGCCGGTCCACCTATAATTCGTAGCGCCGTAGGGGCCAACGCGGCCAAACCGAGAGCGAGCGGGCTAACGACCAGCGCGATATAACGGGAGGCATGAAAAACGCCGTCTTCTAAGGTTCTTCTGTTTTCTGCAGACAATTTCGAGTAATGCGGAAAGAGCGTTGCTCCGATAGCTCCAGGGATTGACGCTACGATTCCAAAACCGATAAACGCGACATTGTAGATTCCCAACCAATACAGAGGGACAAACAAAAGCAACAGCGCCCGATCCATCCAGCTGTAGGCAAATCCAATCAGATTGCCAACATATAGTGGTGCGGAAAACTCGAGTAGATTCTGCAAACTGGCGTCAGAAGCCTTGCCCTTTGACCTGCCGTTGGCAACTAGGTATCCGACCAATGCGAAGAAGACGTAACCCACCATCCATCCCGTCATTACTCCAACAAGTCTCCACCCCATCACGACTAAGCCAACGGCCAAGGCCTGTTGCAGAATGAACCGTGCGGCGTCCAAAGTAGCGAGTTCCTTGATTCTGCCTCTGCCCATCAAAACAGCAGTAAGGCTGTCATAGAGACCCGCTGAGATTATTGCAACTCCGAGAAGCGCAAATGGCAGCGCATACAGTAGTGTCCCTGACAGGTATTGTGATAGCTTGCCGCTGAGGAAGACGGTGACAACACCCGCAATTACAGAGCAAACGAAAACAAGACGCAATCCGACACGAATAATATGAGTCGCTGTGGAGTTGTCAGATTGAGCCACAAACTTGGTCATAGCGGCGGGCAAACCGAAACCGACTAATGTCTGACAAAGGTCGAGGACCAGAAGGAGAGCGGCCATGATTCCTATTTCAGCTGGCGTAAGCAATCGCACAATAACAGCGAAGCTTAGAACGCCAGCAATGGTGGTCGCTACATCATTCACAATGAGGTATGAAGCGCCGCGGGCGATCCTCACGGCCGGCGTCACTGAGGGACTTGAGCTCAATAAGGCATCAACCAGAAAGTTGTCGGGTCATGAGCTTGCTTTCGTCTATGGAATTTGACATGAGGACCTTCGACGCGATTGGAGTGTGGGATAACTGGACATGAGTCTCCCGGTTTCACCAACTCAATGTGAGTCAATATCTTGTCTGGAGCTTAAATTCCAGCCTGCATGAATGGTGTTCAATTATGCGGCTCCTAATCATATGGACGTTGTATCTAGATAGGAACCTCAACGCCCCTAGCGAATTAAAGATACTTGAAGAAATGGCAAAGAAAGGCCATCATGTAGTTTGTATCTTCCCCGCAACGGGCAATTTTGAGCGACCACGTAACGTTAGCATTATACCAATTCGGATGCGAAGGATCATGCCGCTATTCAGCTACTTGGCATTCTGCATCCGCTCCGCCTCGTACCTTACGCGCACATACAGAACCTTTGACGTAATTGTGCTCAATGTTTACACTTTCCCCCTCGCTCTCCCGCTTATGCTTGCCCAACGCTTTCTGGGTATTGGAAAGGACGCAAGGTTCGTTGTTCGTGAAGCGAGCCCACCAGTAGAAGTCCGATTAACGCATCGGTACTACCAAACGGTCGGTAGAAACTTAATACTCCATCTAGCACATTTGAGCGATTGCACCTTCGCGATATCACCAATGCATGCACAAGAAATCGCTACCGAATTTGGATTGCGAGAGGTCCGGGTTTGGTCTACTGGCGTCGACGCAACTATTTTCGATCCACGACGCTATGCCGCCAGCCGTGAATTGATACGTGATGACTTGTCGCTTGCAGGCAAGTTCGTTCTTATCTACCACGGGGTCTTGTCGCATGGAAGAGGTCTCTACGAGCTGTTGCGTGCAATCGTCTTGGTCCGCGAACAAGCACCTGAGGTTGTGTTGCTCATGTTGGGTGCAGGTGACGCCGAGCCAAGGTTGCGAGCGGTTGCTAACGATTTCAATCTGGATGGCAATGTAATTTTCCTTGGAAAGGTCAATTATGAGGAGGTCCCTCGATTCTTAGCTGCAGCTGATGCCGGCGTGCTCCCCTTGCCCATACAGAGTGAGTGGGCTTACCAAACTCCGATAAAGCTCATCGAGTGCTTGGCTATGGAAAAACCTGTCATTCTCACCGAGACTGAATCGCACAAATGGATAATCGGGAAGAAAGGCA
>Ga0187886_1000593_pt1 | contig 41263 bp, 42 predicted proteins | sample June2016WEW_20_1_FD_133001 | JGI IMG/M metagenome (GOLD analysis project Ga0187886, IMG submission 133001) | Peatland microbial communities from SPRUCE experiment site at the Marcell Experimental Forest, Minnesota, USA - June2016WEW_20_150 | ecosystem: Environmental > Terrestrial > Soil >...
CATGGAATCTGTTGAATGGCCGCTTAAGAAGCCTGAAGTATTCAAGAGAATGGGAATCAATCCGCCGCGTGGAATCCTGCTCTACGGACCACCTGGTTCCGGTAAGACGCTGCTAGCACGAGCGGTAGCAACAGAAAGCGAGGCCAATTTTATTTCCATAAAAGGCCCAGAAATATTCTCCAAGTGGGTTGGAGAGTCAGAGAAGGCTATCCGAGAAGTCTTCCGAAAAGGAAGAATCGCAGCTCCTGCAATAATCTTCTTCGATGAATTGGATTCCATAGTGCCGAGACGTGGGTTGGGATACGGGGATTCTGGAGCAAGTGAACGAGTGATAAGTCAACTCCTGACTGAAATCGATGGCATAGAAACATTGCAGAACGTTCTCGTAATCGCAGCCACTAATCGGCCGGACCTCCTAGATCCAGCAGTGATGAGACCCGGAAGATTCGATAGATTGATCTACGTTCCCTCGCCAGACTTCGAGTCACTCAAGGAGATTTTCAAGATTCACGCAGGCTCGATGCCCCTCTCTAAAGACGTGTCATTGGACGAACTCGCAAGGAAAGCCCAAGGCTATTCGGGTGCGGACATTGAAGCAATCTGCAGAGAAGCAGCCATGAACGCTTTACGAGAAGACGTAGATGCCACGGAGATCTTGAGGCGAGACTTTGATGAGGCAATGGAACGAATTGGTCCTAGCATAGCCCCTGAAGACGATGCATGGTACCAGAAATTCTCGAAGAGGCTCAGAAGAGAAAGGGCCGCAGCACGTATTTCGGTAGCCTAGGACAAGGTCCCATGTTGCATTTTTCAATTTTTCTAGTACTTTTCTTCTATCGATTTTTCCAATCAAGCGCAACCAAAACATCGTTCGAAAGTTTACCTATTAAGCTCTGAGGCAGGCAGGACACATAGAGTTTAGTGGTCTCCTTTGGAGAAAGACGATGCCATCTTCTATGCGCTTTTGAGAATGGGTCATGAGTGTACTCACGCCATTATTCCACATCCCAATCCGCTAAGCAAGAAGATCGAAAACGAATGGCTCATCGAAGTTGAACATGACCATAATGATCTAGGAAAACATGGACAATACACGTTTTGTTATAAGATCCGTGACGATCCAAAGACAGCAGTGGGAAAATGTAGGAAAGGGCCTAACGACTTGACCTAGCTCTTGCGTTCTGAATTATCGTTATCCGCTTGTTCTCACCCTGTACTTCAATTCCTGCAACTTCCGCGTCGATTGGCCCCACCAATATCGTGGGTTCATATTCCACCGACCCCACTACTCTGAGCTCATATGTACCAGTAAATTGGGGTTGAAATCCCCTCCCCCGCACCATCGGGACATTAATCTCACCCGACATCGACTGCTCACCGTGCCCTCCCGAAATGAAGGGTTATTGCTAGTGGGATGCTGCTTCTAATCCGAGTATTCTCGTGACTTCAGTTTCTGGGATTTGCAGTTGAGAGGATAATAGTTCTGTTGAAATCGCTGGGTTGTGATTTCTTATTTCTGCTTCTTAGCACGCTGTCCAAGACAAGTATGACAATTCCCAGAATACCCGAGGCTACGAAGAGGCCCCAATCAGGTTTGATTCTCGCAATCTGTATGCACAAATATAGGGTATGAGGGTAGGCCAAAAGAGCATTTCAAGTAATGCTTAATGCCAAATGCGATAACCCTAAAGCACAATCAACTGAACGTGATCCTATGCGATCAACAGGCAACAGCAGTCACTTTCTCAGCAGCTTAACGGATTACTTCAGTATGACTAAACCTGCCATCGCATCACTGAACGTGTTCGTCGGCTTGGCAACGATGCTCCTAGCAGTAGGGCTTCACGTCGTTACTCCCACTTCATTGATGCTGCTTGGCTTGGCTGGTTTCCTCTCAGCTGGTGGCGCAGGAGCACTCAACTGCTTCTTAGAGAGACGACTTGATTCTCAAATGAATCGAACTCGGCATCGACCCCTACCGTCAGGTCGAGCATCTGCAAATGCTGCCTTCTCTTTCGGTCTCTTGCTTTCGATTAGCGGCGTGGCTTTGGCCGCATTCTTCTTGAACATATTGACGGCCACTTTCATCGGGGTGGGCGTACTATGGTACGTCTTTGTTTACACCCTGTGGCTGAAGCCTCGGACGAAATGGAATATTGTCATCGGTGGAGCGGCCGGCTCGTTCTCTGCGCTCGCAGGATGGGCTGCCGTGACGGGGTCCATTAGCCTAGTTGCGCTTCTAGTTGCGTTTCTGATCTTCCTTTGGACGCCTGGTCATTTCTGGGGCCTAGCGATTGCTAAAACGGAAGAATACGCCAAAGTTCAAGTCCCAATGCTGCCAGTGGTTGATGGTGCGAAAACAAGCGCCGTCTATACTGCCCTTTCAAACATGGCCCTCTTCCCATTCACTCTCGGCCTTTTCGCTCTGACCGCTTACAAAGGAAACATTTTGGCAGTAATAGTGCTCGGAGCGGTTTTGGTCGCCTACAACGCGAAGTTTCTGGCGGCCAACCTGAGAATGATAAAGCAACCGACGCCAATGAGCGCGTGGCGCGTGTTCAAGATGTCGATAATCTACTTGTTCGTAGTTCTCTTCCTCATCGTGGCAGCTCACATCATATAATCCTTGGATAACTTTGTGCTACCTCTCTTAGATCATTGAGATAGCATAACGCCTGTTTAGCGCTACGGGGCCCTCGGTTACCATTTGAGTTCAAACGGCTGCTATTCGGTAACAATGAGCTGCGCATTCAACATGTAAGGGTGAACGGGGCAGAATATGTTGCAGTACATCGTGAAAATACCGGCCTTATCTGCCACGAAGGAAATGCGGAACGTTTCATGTGGCATCAGCGCCACACCACCGTCCAAGTAATGTTCGATTGCGAACCCGTGCGGCGAATAATCATCATTGTTGCACACCATAATATTCACCCTGTCGCCCCTATGGACTCTGACGACGGGCCACGGCTCGTTGGGGAATTTTTGTAGGTGTGTGACGCTGTCATTGAACCCCTCTAAGTCTGCGATGATGAGAAAGTAGCCTGGAGGTTTCACACAGGCCGTCGCCGTTTGAGTTACTGGGGGCGGATTTGCAGGCGTGCTCAATGAGGGCCAATAATAGCTCACGACGGAACCTACCACTACCGCGGCTAGGATGACGACGACGAGAAATTTGTTCAGCAGGATTCGGCCTCTCGACGCCTTCATCGTTTACACTATATTTCCTTATTGAATGACGCAGCGGACTACTGTGACTCTGGCACGTTTTTCTAACTGAAACGGCATATCTGCACTAAGCTAGTGAGAAGAATGAGCGGGAGAAGAGCGCTACTTGCATTGGCAATTGCTCGTGACCTTTTCAAACGGCTTAGTTAACCAGGGTGTATGCTTGAAACTGCGTGTAGTTTGATAGGCGTGAGTGTAAACCTCTTTTTTCTTAAGACGCAGGTGGTGGTCACGGTGTTCTTCTCTGTTCGCGTTCGCAGTGGCCAAGCACGGCCTGCCCTAGCATTCTAGTGCTGAGGTACACTCCACCTATCAGAACTAGGATCGTGCCGACTACGAAATACAGTTGCGTGCTAGGCAGGATGACGAGGGCGGACGACCCTAGGCCTACGACGAGGGCGGAGAAGAAGAGGCCGGCGCACGTGGGACATGCGGTGAATAATCCTGTGAAGGCGCCCAACCCTAGCAGCCAACGCCCAGAGGCACCGCGGGGCCTGTTATGGTACTCACAGACGATTAAGGTTGCATTCAGCCCCACGAGTGCGGACACCGCGGCAAGGATTAGGATGTTCGCTGGGATTACGAGCAGCCCAAGCTGGTTTGTCAGGAACACCGTTAGGACAGGTATGAGGCCTGTGCTGCCGCAGCATACCGCGATGACAGCGGATGGTGCTTGAATGAGATATTCTTGTGCAAAGTTTTCCATGGGACGGTAGACAACGGTTCCAGAAACAACCGCGAAGAATAGGCCATAGAGGAGGGTCGCCGCGACCATGATGCGTTTGTATCTTTCCTCGCTCAGGACTTTCGCGACGGCGAGCAATGTTGCTGGGCCAGAAACGCTTCCCAACCGAAGTACGTTGAGGAGTCGGCGAATGCCGAGGACCACAACGAGAATGCCACTTAGCGTGGAGGTGAGTACTAAGTAGGCTAGCATTTCGAGCAGGGACAAACTCGAGTTGGAAAAGACCGGGATTAAGTTCACGTACACTGAGTATGTTCGAAGCGGCAAGGCGATAAGCAATAACCCCAAGATAGCCTCGCCTAATCCAGGCCAGGTAAGCCACAATGATCTTGCGGGATGAGACACATGGTCTCCCTTCACTTCTTCTCCTTACATGCTGGGGAGATTGAGTAGTGCATGTTGCGTGCTTCTTCTAATGCCTTCACATCAAACCCTTTGTCAGTCCTATAGATTACCGCATGACATTTTCCACACTCGATCGCACCGGGTTCCTCAACCGGTGCCTGTTTTCCTGGATTAGCCAGAAGGAGACCTCTGGGAACAATCTGTTTCATTGGGCCTGAGAGCTCAGTCGAATCCTTCTTAGGAGCAGGTTTCCAGTCCAGGCTCCCGCACCTAGGGCATTTCTGCCGATTCGTCTTCGCCGACCATCCGCATGACCCGCACAACCATTTCATTTGGAAATTATCGCCTGTCCTGGTGCGAATCTGTCCTTGCGTGTTGCATTAATCAAAAGGCGGAGCCCAGGACACACGAGAGGATTGATCGTTTGATGTGGGGATTTCACGTTTGCATTAACGTTGGGCATTATCCCCGACCCCGATTCAATTCCCGATGTCTTGTATCACGGGGCCACATTCCTTGTCAGTGGAAGATAAACGGCTCGTTATGTGTGCCGCACCCGTCGAATTTCTACTAGGTGGAACGGGCGTTGAGAAAGTGGAATGGTGGTACCCACAGTTAAGCAGCGGGGGCTCGCATTAACCTCTCACGTGAAAAATGGGAAAGGAGGTGTCGATGTATGCGGCAAAGAGTTTGGATGCCCAGCTACGTCTACTCCTACAACCCTTGGTACGGCTACTACCCGTCCCTAACCTGGCAGGAATACGAAGTAGACTACTAAGCTGGAAACCGTTGGTAAAATCCCCTTTCCGATTTTTTTCTTCCTATATTATCACTGAAGAACTATGAGTCGGCCCGACTGGGAACGGCCACCTATTGAACTCGAACAATTTCTCAGATTAATGTGATTATCAAATGCTCCATTGTTTTTGCATGTGAGGGACAGCCAGCATAGTTCTTTATTGGTCGGAATCTCACAGCGGCGCCGAACTAGTTCCCTGGTAAGCGGATTGAGGCGCGTACTTGACCGCGGCGCGGTCATTTCACTGGTCCTTTCCAGGGCAGCCTATGCGATCAATTGGTATAACGTTGCCGCGGTTTTCGCGTTCATAGCCTTTGACTACGGCCTGAACGTGTCGGGCCTAGGCATATTGACTGCAAGCTTCTACATTGGCTTGGGACTGTTTCAGATTCCGGGCGGGATAATTGCGGCGAAGCTCGGCCCTAGAAGAACTGCGATTTATGGAATGTTGTTATCTTCACTCGCAGTGTTGTTGACGGCGTTCACCTTTCAGTTCTACCAACTCGTACTCTTGAGATTCTTCGTCGGGGTCGGGATGGCCCTATTCTTTGGGCCAGGAGTCACGCTAATCGCGAAAGCATTCCGAAGGGAATCACAGGGGCTTGGTGTCGGGGTCTTCAACGGAGCTTTCTATGTTGGCGGCGCCGTTGGCCTCTTTGGATGGTCAGTTCTCGCTGACCTAACCGGCTGGCGGCTGAGCCTAGCTGCTAGCGGTGGACTGGGAATTCTGGGAGGCCTACTTCTCCTAGCCTACCTGCCTAAGGACACTTTGCGTAAGGGATTCATTGTCAAAATGACGGACCTGAGGAAGGTTCTTTCAAACCGATCCTTATTCTTGCTCTCGTTCGAGCTATTCGGGATAGGCAGCGGCCAAATTCTCGTCAACACCTTCATGATTTACTACCTTGAACAATCCCTGAGGCTAGCGCCCGCCTCCGCAGGAATAATTGGAAGCCTAAGCCCGCTCTGTGCAGTTCTCGCATCCCCACTCTTCGGCATCCTATACGACAAGACGAAAAGAACTCGACTGCTTCTATTCCTGCTTGGGGCGGTGTTAGCAATTGCCGTTGCAATAGCTTCGATAGGAAACATCTACTCCGCAATCGGCGCAACGCTCATAGCTGGTTCGAGCAGCGGCGCCTTCACGATCAGCTACTTGGCTGCCAGGAAGGTTCGCGCAGCGTCGGCGGAATATGAGACGCTAGCGGTGAGTTGGGTCAACACTATCCAAATGTTTGCAGGCTTCTGGTCCCCCGTCGCGTTCTCCCTCCTAGTCATATCATTCGGATACGGGACATCGTGGCTGGTTGGGGCAGCGTACACATTTCTCTTGATCTCAGCCATTCTCTTGGCAAAGGAGCGGCGTGGTACGGTAGCCTAATTCCTTTCTATCAATTCCAGGAACTTGCCCAAGTACTCCTTGAGAAGCCTACGGTAACCATCCTCAGTGATGTCTTCGTTCAAGTTCGTCATCAGATTCATGAAGTATGGGAACTGGCTAGAGGCCGTCACAGGCAATTGAGGTAGGAGCCTCTCGTTCGATGCTTGGGCTCTGCCGCCAACGTCCGATATTCTATGCCGCTTCATTTGAGCGAGTGCTCGCGCATTGTTTGCCATGATGGCCGCGTTAACCCATCTATCCTTCTTTGGGTCACCGGATTTCACTGGTTCATCTTTGACCCAACTCTGTAGGAAAGCGCTCAACTGGCCGTTCGGAAGGAAGCGGCCATCCCGGAAGACCTTCATCGCGATGTCGTCGGCATATAGGTCTTGAATGTTGTTTACAAGTTCGCCGATTATTTTCCGCTGGTATTCCTTTGAGAGGCGTTGCTTCGCCAGGCCGTTGACCACTTCTTCTATGATGCGGTGGTTGTGCGAGGGGTGATTAGTCTGCATTCGGTAAACGTGGGACATTTCGTGCACCAGGAGCCCTTCAAGCATTCCTGACTCCACGGCCATTCCGGACACGACTATCCTGAAGCCGTCGCCTTGAGGAACCGTATACCCCATGAATTGAAGTTGCGGGTCAACGGCAACCTCCACGATATTGCCAACATCAAACCCAAACTTTCGCATCATATCCATGGCGTTCTGATGGGCTTCCCTCACTCGCTCAACAGCAGCTTCGTTCTTTGCCAGCATTGTCATCATTAACTCCTTGAATCGAGATTACCGCACCAATATTGGAGGTGCTAGAAAAGTCTCTTCGGTTTGGTTGAGCCTTCTCGTGTAGTCAACTAGGTTGGCAAGTAGTTTTTCGCTTCCTCGGGAACCATGGATTTCTGCTTGGTAGAAATGTGGAACATTTCCCATTTGTGCTTTTTTCTCCAAGCCCCGTTAAATACGTTGACGGGTAAGGTAGCGGTGTTGAAGGCTGGAGGTGAGTTGAGATGGCGAAGAAACGCAAGGTCAAGATGAAGCTTGCAGAAAGTGGTCACGTTAAATCTGAGACCGGTCAAACCGAATACGTAGCATAAGAGGGCTATAGTTTGCGGGACTGTTAATCCCGCCCTCTCCTTAGTTTTCTTCTCTTTTTCGGATGGCCGTTCTTTGTTGAATGTTCTAGCTTGTAGTGGGTTGCCGTTAATCCCAGTCGCTATGCGAGTGTAGTGGGCTAGATTCGAGAGTAAATGTTGGAGGCCTGTGTTCCCTTGCTCTGGAACTCTTGTTCTATCTGCCTGAGCAGGAGTATTCGCTTGTATGTGGGTGGGTGCGTGGCGAAAGCTTCGTTAATGGACCGCCAGTGGGACTTCGCCTCCTGTTCCATCGCTAATTCAAGCTCATGCTCATCCAGCACACCGTTGTGATCGAGATCGTACCGACTCTTCTGTTCCAGAATGCTAGCGACCTCCTGCTTCGCCAGTGCAGGGTCCGCGATGAAGAGGGCTCGGGCGCCGTGGGTGTCCTGCGGGGCAAGAGAAAGGCCGTACGTTATTCTAGTGAGGGCACTTTCGAGGCTTCTAGGCGATTGGGTAAGGTATGCTGAGAAGACGTCCGCGAAGCTTTCCCTAAGCCTGCTCAAGCGCAGCACTAGGAGTTGGGATACGAAATAGACGACTAAGGCAACTACGCCAGCCAAAACAATGTATCCAGCCCCACTCTCCCGTTCTCCCCTCCTTCCGCCGCCCCCGTAGACCTGGAAGCCAAACGCCGACCGAACTATCACGTATGCGATCAGTGGAATCGCGGACATGAATGTCATCACAATCGAGTCCTTGTGCCGAATATGACCAAGCTCGTGCGCAATGACTCCGCGGATCTCATCCTCGCCCAGCTGCGTTAACAGGCCTTGGTTGACGGCTAGGGTCATGTTCGATGAGGAGTTGCCGAAGACGAAAGCGTTAGGCGTTTGGTCTGGAACAATTGCTAGACGGGGCTGCTTCACGCCCGCCTCTTGGGCCAGCTTACTGACGGTCTGTTCTAGCCAAGCATTCTCGCCCGGCCTCAGGTAACGCAGCCGGGTCGTTAACCGAACAATATACGGGCTAATAGCGAATTGAATCAGCATGAAAATCACTGCCAGAACAAGTCCCCCGAACAATATGCCAGCAGGGGAAAAGTCAACGCCGACAGCAGCGCTGATGAAGAGGGAGACGACCGCGATGAAACCGATGAAAATGAAGAGCGTAATGATTACGGTGAAGTACATGGTGCCTTTGAGCTGCCCAAGGTTCGCCAACTATTACCACGACTCAAGCTTCGAGTTCGCATGCGAGAAGGAATAGAGACATTAAAGATTAGCTACCGTAATCCCGCAGTAGATTAGACTTGGTCGCGGTCACGAAGGAAATAGCCTGCCCGCACTGCGCAGCACCCCTACAGGTGCAACCTGGCGAGATCCTCGTAACATGCAAGTATTGCGGTTTCACAAGCTTCATTGAAACCGGTAAAGCGTTCGAGTTCGAGCACTCGCTCATCCTCAACTCCATCCAGGGGCCACAGGTTTTCAAGCTGGTTCAAAGCTGGATGGCCAGCAGCTTCATCGCGTCAAAAGACCTTCAGAAGAAATCAACCCTGGCCGAACAGAACCTGACCTACCTACCCATCTGGGTAGTCAGCGCCGAAGCCCAAACACATTACAAGGGAATCATAGAGCGCATCGCTCCACCCGTGCAGCAGGAAGGAGACATCTCAGACGAGTACGACTGGCTGGTGCTGGCTAGGAGGCAAACCGACTTTCCCACCCGCTCATACCACCTCTCACTCGCCGGGAAAATCCCCTTCGACGCCGCCAGAATAGAAAGCGGCGCTAAGGTCTTGAACAGCGAGATGGATGCCGACGAGGCCGCCACGCAAGCTCGGGACGAAATCGAGCACCTCCATGAGTACCTTGCCAAAGAGAAAATCGACAGAGTGGAGGACATCAAGACCACGTTCAACGTCACCAGCAACTTCTACCTCCACGCCCCCGTATGGTTCGTAACCTACGTCTACAAGAACTCCCGATACCAAGTCCTGCTGGACGGCTCCTCATCGGAAGTTATCAAAGGGGACATGCCAAGTTCCGACTTCAAACTAATGTAAGCCCATTCAGGCACGATTAATCCTTAAGAGCAAAAGCAGCTCAGTTGGTTGTAGAGAACTTCCATGGCCGCAAAAACACCCCTCGAACGAGTACAGGAAAGCGACAGGCCCCTAGAACGCATAATGCTTCAGCTCCCCGGCTTCCGCGGGTACAAGGTTAGGGAGGAAAGAAGGGAAGCCGACAGGATCCTGAGGGACTACGTTTACCGTGCCCTCAAGGGCTCCCGAGACGACCTCATGGCCTGCTTCCAGCTCCTCAATAACGCTGGCACGCCAGAGTTGATGGAACCCACTAACCAGCTCATCGCAAAGTTGGACCGAGTTGCTGAGAAGGTAAACCGCGCCTCATACGGGTACACCGGGTTCTTTGACTCGGTGCGCATCGAAGCCCCTCAGCTGGATCAGATGGTGGCCTACGACACGCAAATGATGGATTCTGCACGAAAGTTGGCTGATTCAATTTCTAGTTTCAAAACGCAACTTAGCCAGGGGAAACTCGAAGATGCACGGAACACGGAGAATGCTCTTGACGCCTCGATTTCACAACTTGAAGCAACGTTTGACAAACGCAAGCAAGTGATTGAAGGAGTGGCCGTCTAATGCCGCAAGTTGTCGAGTGGGTCAACGCGGGGCCCGACGACCTAGTGTACCGTTACCCTGACGAGAACATAGTTTGGGGAGCGCAACTAATCGTTCACGAGTACGAGTACGCTGTCTTCTTCCGCGACGGCAAAAGCTACGACACCCTAGGCCCGGGTAGGCATACGTTAACAACACTGAACCTTCCCTTGATTACAAAGGTTCTGCAAAAAATCGCTGGGTTTCAACAGACACCCTTCAAGGCGAACGTAATCTTCGTTTCCAACAAGCAGTTCGCCGGGAAATTCGGGAATAGGGCCCAGACAACCGAACTCGCACCGCTCATGACCTTCGGGTCCTTCTGGTTTAGGGTCGAAGATGCTTCGTTATTCGTGAATGAGGTTGTGGGCGGGCAGAACGCGTACACAACAGCGGACGTAAACAATTTCCTACGAGGGTTCGTCAACGAAAAAATGATAGACAGCCTCTCCAAGTACGACCTCCAGACCGTATTCACAAAGCTTGACGTGACGTCGAATGACGTCAAAGCCAACCTTGTTGACTACTTCAAACGAATCGGGGTCCAGATGATTGACCTCAAGTTCGAGGGAATCGACACAACGCCCGAATTCCGGGACAGGTTGTTCTGGTTGAAAACAGGCCGCGTCTCACCTGACGAAGTGATCAGAATGGAGACTGTGAAGGACGCTGCCGCGTCTCTAGGTAAATCCACAGGGGGAGGTGCGGCCTTCGGGGCCGGCATGGTTCTCGTACCGCCATTATTCCAAACGTCCGGAGGGACGGCCCCTGCGGTGGCGCTGGTTGTCTGCCCGAACTGCCAGGCACATATCCCGTCAACATCAAAGTTCTGTCCCAACTGTGGCACAAACATAACCAGTTCCGAAACACAACCTGCCGCTGCACCTGGAAAGAAATGCCCAAAGTGCAACAGCATCGCATCTGCAGGCGCCACCTTCTGCCAAAACTGCGGCGCGAAACTAACCTAACCTTTCCTAGCCGGATACAAGCTGAAGAACGCACCGAACCAGCACAAAACTCGCAAGTACTCCATCAGCGGACCAATCCGAAGTCTTATTTTCTCAATTTGAACATTGTTCGCCCATGGCAAGGCGGAGAAGAAAACGTAGTCGCAGGAAACGCACAGTCAGAAGACGGAAAACCGCTCCCGGAAGAAAAGCCAAGCGAATAATGCGTAAACATGCGAAGCACGCGCGTCGCAAAATCGGGAAACGCCTACTCAGATTAGGAAGAAAGCTCGCTAAGTAACCGATTCACATAACTATTCATGGTTCTCAGATCCGCGTCCTCCGGCGGGCCAAGAAGAGCAAAACCGCTCCAAGCAACGTTGAATGAGCATAACTCAAGCCGTCGTTTCTTGAGTAACGGACCGCTTCGAACCTCCGACACTGGCTCATATTGAAAAATAGAGGGGATAAGCCGGAATGGTCCGGCCCATCAAGTTGGATTCGGAGACGTGTTTACTTAAATTTCTGAAGGTTGGCGTTGTCTTCGTTGAAGACCATTTCGAGCATGCCCAAGACTTCCTTCTTAATTGAAGCGTCATCCATGCCTTGAGCAACGAATTCTCCTTCAACAACGACCTTGGTCTTCGGGCCCATTGGAGTATAGGTGTGCGTATGCTTTGACCCTTTCATTGGACCAGAGAGAACCTCTGTATACATTGATGTGGGCGGGTTCATGGTCATCTTCCATGCCTCCATGTGCGTTGAACCGTCGGGGTTCTTGACTTCGAGGTCGAGAGTCAATCCCTTTTCGGTTTGGTCGCGCGTGCCGGTTACTTTGACTGCACTGTGCGAGTGTTCGTCGTCGTTGATGTATCTCCAGATTTTTTCGACTGGGGCGTCGAAGACGCCTTCATCTTTTATGTGTACCATTGTCGGTCAACAGTTCATTACATATGACATGAATTTAACTGTTGCAAAGGGGTCTAGTTAATCTGGTCATTAGAGTCATACACGGAGTGACGGTTGAGCTGTCTACGACTCGCGCCATTTTGCTTTCAATAGGGCGAGTAATAGAAATGCGAGAGTGAACGCTGGAAGTGCAAGCCAGCTCACGAGGATTTGAGAGCCACTGGGCGAAATGCCCATCACGCTTCGAATTAGGTTTGCCGCGTGAGTCGTGGGAATGAGTTCGGCAACTGGCCTCAGAAGCACTGGTAGCGTGGTGACTGGGTAGAAGACAGGGGGTAGGATTGAGAGGACGATCGAGATGAATGAGACGGTGATGAAGGCTGATCTGGTGTTTAGCACGTAGGTGGATAGGAAGAAGCCTATCGAGCTCGACATTACCCACGTCAGAATTATGACCAGGATCATTTCAAGCAGGGCCAGTAGGCCAAACCCGACCGTCGTGTAGGCGACGATGGCTGTTATGACGAACACTGCGGGAGCGGCGAACGCTAGTTCGGATAGTGCGACTGAGAACATGTAGGTGAACGGCGAGACTGGCGAAGCAACGACCATAGATTGGAACTTGTGATCTATCTTCAGGCCTGTGAGGTCGGCGCCCAGGAATAGCCCTTGCTGGGTTGCGGTCATTGTGATTGCGCCAGCGAGTCCGTATGCGAACGCGGTCCGTTGTCCCGCTACGAAGAGTATGAAGAGTATTGTGAATGGTGTTGCGAAGACGAAGGGCAGAAGCGTGGGTATCCTGAGCATCGGCAAGACTCCAATATAGTACGCCAAGGCGCCCGTAGTCCTCAAGTTCCTTCGGAATGTGTTCAGTAACGATTCATTTTTCATAAATCGAACTTCCCTTTGTTGGCTCAATTTTGTTGTTGGCGGGAAGGTCACGATCTATCTCTGAGCCAACAAGCTCGACGAAGACGTCGTCAAGGGACACGGGGCTGATCGAGATCGCAACTTTCCGGTTTAGTGCTTCCTTACTAATCTCCTGAGCTCTCGTCTCGTCCGTAAGGATTCGGAGAAGGTTTCCCGCACGGACAACCTTCCCATAAGCTTGGAGTTCTTCGGCTGTGAAGCCATTGCTGACGTCGATTCTAATTCTCGCATCAAGATGCTTCTCCCTGACGTCCGAAGGGCTGCCACTCGCCAGAACCCTTCCCCTATCGATGATCGCAAGCTCGTCTGACAGTGCTTCAGCTTCGTCCATGTAATGTGTGGTGAGAACAATCGTGCGGCCCTCATCCCTCTTGAGCCTGATCAACTCATCCCAAACTTTCCTCCGGCTCACTGGGTCCAAGCCTATTGTTGGCTCGTCAAGAAAGATGAGTTCCGCGTCACAGGCGATTGCCATTGCGATTAGAACCCGCTGTTTCATTCCACCCGACAGGTCCTCGGAACGAATTTTCTCGACCTCCGTCAGTTCAAGTGTTTCAATAATTCGCTTCGCCTTGTGTGCTGCTTCAGAATGGCTTACTCCTCTCATCATGAGCGCGAGGACGATGTGATCCTTCGCGGTGAGGGTCCAAAGCGGCCTACCTTCCTGAGGTGCGATCGCAATTCGTTTTCTTATCGCCTTAGCATCCTTCAGCACATCCAGGCCGAGGACGCTGACTGAGCCGGAGGTAGGCAACAATTGGGTCGTGGCTATGCGTAGGAAAGTTGTCTTTCCTGCCCCGTTTCTCCCGAGAAGGGTGAATATTCTGCCCTCATTCACTGCCAAGTCTAGGCCGTCTAGTGCCGGGACTTTGCTTTTCCCGTAGTACTTGACAAGCTTGCGTACTTCGATAATCGAGGAGGGCAATGATGATTCACGCTTGGTTCCGACTCGAAAACACGCATGGTTCTATTGAAGATTGAGTCGGAGAACTGCATTGACTTTCAGTGCTCTCACACTGTGCGGAAGCGAATTATGGGGCCTCAAAGTAGCCTTGTTTCCGTGTTCAAATGGGCGACGAGAAGTTCGAAATCGACCTTGGGGGTCTTCTCTCAAGGCTCCTCCCCGACGAGAAAGACTCGGCTTTCAAGAAGTTGGACGCTATCAAGGCGAAGCTTGTGGAGATGCACGACCGGAATCTAGTGAAGATCAATCATTCGGCTATGGAGGTTATCTGTGCTAAGGATTTGATTTTGAGGGGCTATGAAGTCGATGTTGAGCACGGCTTAGAAGAAGCGCTTGTCTGCGACCTGCTGGGAACCAAGGGCGGCGGAAGGGCCATAATTGAAATCGAGACGGGTTTCGTCCCCCCAGAGCATGCATTGGACCCCACAGCTTTTTGCTCGGCTAGAATTGCCAGCAAGATAGCTAGGTACAGTAGATTCGCGGACAAATTCAGCTTAGCCTCACCCCTCTACCAAGTCCTGCCAATTCCTTCACTCTTCCTGAAACCACCACGAGTAAGAGAGCACGAGGAGGTGGAGGAGATGAAGAGGCTGTGCGACCGATACTACGATAATCCCTCCATAGCCCTGAAGGCGATAGCTACCGGCAGACTTCACTCGCTCTTCTTCATTGACGTGGACAGCGGGACGGCAAGGGAGGTGGACCCTGAAACTTATGCTGAGTCGCTGAGTACGTGGGATAAGCTGAGAAGGTAATTGTTGCCCAACTTTCGAGGCAGATGTGGCTTTCCCTTCGCGAGGGACTTTCGACCTTTCCCTCATCCAACGCCTTGGTTTTCCCTCACTCGGGCATCACGGAGTTTCTGCGGTTTCCCGCTAGCGTCGTAACGCTACGCCCGAGCGCTCATCGATCCACATAACGACCCAAGGCAAACCCTGGGACGACAGCCGACCGACGAATCTACCCCTGTCTCGGTTGGGCAACACAATATGCTTATCGCTGCAGGGATATGGGGGTTGTGGCTGGATACCAAGAAATTCGCACGTTATTTGATGAGGTTTCCAGTGGAACAGCGCACACGTTCAAGAAGGCCAGAGCACAGTTGATGACTCAATTGGGGCGCATGGTTCAATGTCTCATTCAACCGTTCACCATTGCACGCGGAAGTCCCTGACGATAGAATTTTCCTGGGCAAGGTTGCAATGGCTAGGCTTCAAGAGGTCCTACCTCATTGGCGTTGGAAAGGTCTCCTGCAAGAAATGCGGACGAATATTCTCTATCGAAGAAGGAACTGTTCAGAAAGCCTTGGCGAAAAGAGCAGCTGAGTTCAAAGAAGACCTTCAGGAAATCGCGCTTGAGCGCAAAGGCTAGTTTCGAATGTGTATCCGCAGGGTGCCGCCGCGAGAGCACTGATGTGAAACTGTTGGGCAGTTGGATGTTACTCTTAATAGTTGACTTCGCAGTTAATGAATTGTGTATTCTCAGGATTGACGATTAATGGCTGAAGATAAGATTGGTCAAGTAATGAGTAAACCCGTCCGAACAGTGAAGCCCGACGAAAAGCTCAGTGCCGCGATGGCAATCATGGAGAAGAACAACGTCGGCAGCGTCGTTGTTGTTGAAGGCGAGAATCCTATTGGAATCATAACCGAACGCGACGTTATTCGGCAAATCCTGAAAGGAACTCAAATCATTCAGGAACCAGTAACACAGGTGATGTCAAAGCCTCTCATCACAGGGTCACCTGATATGCTTGTTCAGGACGCCGTGGACCTAATGCTCGAGAACAAGATTCGTCAACTACCCGTAGTTGAAGGAAACAAATTAGTTGGCATAGTTACGGACGGAGACTTGATGCGGTCGGTCCTCCGCGTTTCATACGAGAAGCTAAGCAAACTTAAGCTTCGGGAATTGGAAATTGAAGCGGCAAGGATAGCAGCCCAGATAGTTACATTGCTAAATCTCTAACGCTCATATTCGGAGTATTATCGCCGCCGCGACAGCACGACGGCGGCCACACCCGCAACAGCGGCCACTAATCCGGCAATTAGTAGGAGCCCAACACCCGCATGAAGGCCGGTTGAGGATACAGTGTTCTCGGTCGGCTGCGCTGTCGTTACGATTGTAGAGGTGGCAGGGCGGATTCCTGCGAGCTGCGCGTAGAATAGACCGGTGGAAGAGAATTGGTCGTTCAGAATGTTCTGGGACACAACCTTACCGAGCGCTGCTGCAAGGTCTTGGTAGGATAAGGCCGCATTGTCGGAATTGTAATCGACGTATCCGAAGAATTGCGTTGTCCAGAAGGGTGAGACGTAATCAATCCCCCCAACCTTAGCCGAGTTAACCATCGCCGCCAGGGACTCTTGATCCAAAGGCGCCCAGAAACTGAACACATCATTCCGGAACACGTCAACGTTTGAGGCTAAGCTCGGGCTCTGAAGCGGCCCAACCTTATACAGCCAAGCCTCATCCATGACAACCCGTTTTCCATTTTGCTTCGCGATGTCTGAGAAAGTGAGTATACGCTGGAGGGTTGGGCCAACGATTGGGTAGACGTGTATGGCGATGAAGTCTAGGCTGGTGTTGGCTGCAAGGCTCTGCACGTAGGCCTCGTTAAGCCATGTTCCACTTCCCGCCCCTACCTTCGTGTTGCCCCTGTTCAGACCATTCAGAATGTAGTTCACATATGCCGTATACGATTCGGGAGAGTTGAATTCCGTGAAGCCAGTCAGCTTATACTGCGTGTCCGGCTCCGCGCCCAAGTCCAAGTAGTTTGGTTGCAAGTCTTGAATGAGGGCTGCAACCATCTGCTTCCTCTGCAGCTCGAATTCTTGAAACGTCAGTTTCGAGTAATCGAAGGTTATGGGTGAGAAGGCGGTATTTGCGAATAGCACTGACGACTCAATGTCAACCACCATACCCCTTTTCCTTACTTCCTGCACGACTTGTTGGTAGAATTGCACGTAAGCTTGGTAGTTCGGAAAGTTGGGTGTGTATAGTGGGTAGCCTACTGGGAAGGTGACGCCGCCAACGCCCAACTCCTTCAACCGATCCAGATACAGGGTTACAGCCTGCATCGTGTTCGGCGAAAGCAACGCGTCTCCCCGATTCGCGTTTGCGGGCAGTAACTCTGCACCGAAAATCGGCGAACCCGTCCCAGGCCCCATTGCGGCTAAGGTGGCGTTGAAACTGTCCAAACTCGATTTGAGCGTAGAATAGAGTTCCTGGTATTCGGGCGGAACCTGAGCCTGGCTTACCCCCGAGAACGCAGAGGCACTTGGAATTAGTAGGAGGCTGAACAGAAAGAGGCTGCTGACCAGATAGGTTTTCACCGAAACTCGACCCCGGCCCGTCAACCGGCCAGTTTCAATATTAGGGGGTTGTGAACGAATCGTTCAAGTTACGCAGGTTCGATTGCTATGAGCTTGGATAGGGAGAACCAGTCCTCGATAACATCCTTCGCAGCCTTGCCATAATACTTCTCGTAGAGCGCAACCTTGCACCGCCAAGCCTCGTCCGTGGCTTCCTTAATGTAGTGGGCTTTTCCCGTGAAGTTCTTTCCACCTATGTCGAATGAGACTTGGCCGTTCTGCTTGAGGTTGTTCATCCAGTCCGTCTCACTCCCCTCGTGGCTAAGGTACACCTTACCCTCCCCGAGCGCAAACCACAACTCTACCGTGTGCGGCCGCCCAGTCTTCCGCCCCTTCGTCGTAAGGTGAATGAATTTCTGGGACCTAACCTTCGCCAAATCATCCATGCTGGCCATGAGGTCTCATCTGGGGGCGTCTCTATGGCGGATCGTACTAATTATGATTGGAAACCGGCGGTATGAAGAGCGTTGCGTCAGCTAAGGCCGAGGGCGTTAGTCGGTTTGTGGGAAGTCGCCTTGAAAGATCTCCTCTAATGCCCTTCTAGGTGAAGGTTCAGGTTGCTCGGCCGCATAGCCTAACGAGAACATTGCCACGGGACGAACAGACTTGACGCCTAGAACCTGCTGCACTTTCCCTTCGTCGAAGTCTCCGACCCAGACGGTTGCCAAGCCAAGGTCCACCGCCGCAAGCACAGCGAAGGCCCCAGCGATCGTCGCATCCTGAATGCTGTAAAGCTCCTTACCCCTCTTCCCGTATTTCGCAGCCGAACGTTCGGGGTCAGCGCAGAAGACTAAGCAGACGGGAGCCTGCGCGATGAACCCTTGATCATGCGCCGCCTTCGCAAGAGCATTCCTCTTAGCCTGATCACGAACCACAAAGACCTTGTACGCTTGCAGGTTCCCGGCGGAAGGCGCCATGTTGACCACTTGGAAGATGCGCTGCAGTTTGCTTTCCTCAACGGGTTGAGGCTTGTAGGTGCGCACTGAACGCCTCTGGGTTAGAACATCAACGAACTCCATTAAGAATCACACCGGCGTTGAACTCGGGCGGATTAAAGGAGAATTCTTGACACCCAGAATTGCAATCCAGCGAGCCCAGAATTTACCACCAAACCCCTAGCCCCACACGATTTCCCATGCCGATTCATTTCGAGTCGGTTAGCAGAGAAGCACAACTTCTCAGCCCCCTCCAGAACTTTGAACGGGTCAGCCAAACCATCGAGCACAGACGGGACCCGCTTACCGGCCGACGCGTGATTGTGCTCCGGGGACGGTTGGACTATGTTAAGCGGTTCATAGAGTCGGATGAGAACGCCATTGACGGCTTGGCGGATTCAACGCAACAGGACTGCCCCTTCTGCCCTGCATCTGTGGAACAGAAGGCGCCAAAATTCATTCCCGAAATCTCAGCCGAAGGACGGATACGGGTGGGTGGTGCGATCTGCTTCCCAAGCCTCTTCGCCCACGAGGACTTCAACGCGGTCGTCGTCCCAACACGTTCACACCGTGTCCCGTTAAATCAAATGCAGCCTTTCATGTTCGTTGATGCATTCAAGGCGTGCATTGAGTATTTTCGCCGACTGTATGCCTGGCAGCCCGCGGTAAAGTACAATGCGGTTGCTGTGAACTTCTACCCACCTGCTGGCTCAACTGTCGCCCATCCCCACGTGCAGGCTCTCGCGAGCGACCTGCCCCTTCCGGGGACCGAGCAGCTTCTAGACGCGAGCCTCGAATACTTCCTGAAACGTGGTTCCTCGTATTGGGCCGAGCTGGTTGAGGAGGAAAGGCGCCTCCGGGAAAGGTACCTTGGGACGATAGGCGGGGCGTGTTGGTTGACGCCGTTTGCGCCTTTCGGTTTGAATGAGGCCCAGGCCATCGTGCCCCGCGTTCCAAACCTAAGCTCGATTTCCGACGAAGACCTTCAAGGCCTCGCCGATGGCCTCGTTAAAGTTCTCAGGTACTACCACGACACCGGCGTGAGAAGCTTCAACATGGCGCTGTATTCGGGGCCGTTTGGTGAAGCCCTCGATTACTTTGACATTGGGCTCCGAGTCGTCTCCCGCTATGGGTACAAGCCTAAGTTTGTGAGCGACGTTTGGGCGCTCCAGTACCTTCTTGGCGGCCAAGAGGTCTATGAGGCGCCGGAAGAAACTTGCAGCAAGCTCAGAAAGTACTTCGAATAGCCGAGGCTGGCTAGGCGTGAAGCTCATTTCCGCTGAAGAAGCGGCTAAGGCAGTCAAGTCTGGCGATAGGGTTGTTCTGAGCAACCTTTGCTCTGAACCGAGGCTTCTGCCCAGCCTCATCTTGGAACGGGCTCGGGAGCTGCGTGCGGTTAGAGTCTTTCATTGCAGGCCGATGGGCCGGTTTGTTGAACGTTACTTGGAGCCGGGGATGGAGGAGCATGTGAGGTGTGCGACGGCGTTTGCTGGCGGTGTACCCGCCATTATCGAGCTGATGAAGGAGGGGAGGGCGGATTTCTACCCGATTCCGCTGAGCAGGCTACCCTGGCTCTTCAGGTCGGGCCATAACAAGCCTGACGTATTCATCGCGACAGTGTCTCGACCCGACGAGCGCGGTTACTGCAGCCTGGGAATTTCGGTGGATTATGGGCGTGCGGCGTTGGAGACCGCTGGGATTGTGATTGCTGAGGTGAACGAGAATATGCCCCGAACCTGCGGGGACTCGGAGGTGCACGTTTCCAAGATAGATTACATGGTGGAAGCGTCGGTTCCGATCTACGAGCTGCCCTCAGCAAATGTTTCCGAGGTGGGACGCCGTATCGGGGAGAATGTTGCTGAGCTGGTTGAGGACGGTTCGACGATTCAAATAGGGTTCGGGGCGACGGCGGAATCGATTCCTCCCTTCCTGAAAGAGAAGAAGAACCTGGGGATGCATAGCGAGATGTTTCCTGAGAGTGCTATGAAGCTGGTTGAAGAAGGCGCCTTGAATGGGAAGGAGAAGAGCGTTGACAGGGGGAAGGTTGTGTGCGCGTTCAGCGCGGGGACACGGAAACTCTACGAGTGGTTGAACAACAACCCCAGAATCGAGATACGACCCTTCGATTACACGAACGACAGCAGACTCATCGCCCAGAGCCATAAGATGACGGCGATAAACACGGCGTTGCAGGTCGACTTGTACGGCAACGTCTACTCGGATATGTTAGGATTTGATGAATATTCAGGCGCTGGGGGCCAACCGGACTTCATCCTAGGCGCGATGTTGAACCCTGAGGGAAAATCCATCATAGCCCTACCATCCACAACCTCCAACAACAAAGCCTCTAGGATAGTTTCCTTCCCAAACCTAGCACGCAACCCCAGATCCCCTGCGATGCCGACTGTCTCAAGGTTCTACGCGGATTACGTGGCCACCGAGTGGGGAATCGCCTCGCTCAGAGGCAAGACAAGAGGTGAAATGGCGAAGGCCCTAATCGATGTAGCCCACCCGAACTTCAAGGACGAACTTTGGAAAGAAGCACAAGAAATGAAGCTCACAACGTAAGAGCGATTCTAATCTAGGAGACCCCGATACTAGTTGGGGTAGGTCTCTGTGATGATCTGTTGCAGATATTGCCTCACGCGCCTGGAAGATTCGGCAATGGTGTGCCGCGTTTGTGGGAAAGTAACTGGCAACGGCTGGTATCCCGTGTACTTTTATCCTTACGTTCCTCCGGGCTTCCTTGCGCAGCGAAGATTGCAAACTGCGCCTTTCAGATTATGCCAGCTCTGTATGCGCCAATCCGATCTCAACGATCGCTTCTGCCGTCATTGCGGAGTCTATCTAGGCTAGGTACAACCAAGCGACCCTAGAGATGTATTCAGACTAAACAGAGACTGAGGAGTCTCCGTCGGTACTAGCAGGGTGGGGATTGCAAAATAGTCATTAATCTTTAGTCGAAAGCGTAAGTGTGTTCGGTCATGAATTTGGTGATTGGTTCGACGGGTTCGATTGGAAGCGCCGTAGTCGATCAGTTGTCATCCCAAGGGCGGCCGGTCAGAGCGCTTGTTAGGGATCCTGGTAAAGCTAAGAGAATTTTCACGCATCCAGAGAAAGTTGAGTTAGTCGAAGGGTCGGCGGAGAACCCTGAGGCCTTGAAAAACGCGTTTGATGGCGCGAAGCTTGTGTTCAATTGCCTGAACCTTCCCTACCCAGAATGGAGTAAGCTCCCAGAAATACACAAGCGGATCCTTGAGGCTGCAAAGCAGGCGTCTGCGAAAATGGTCTTCCCAGGAAATGTGTACATCTACGGCCACGCTCAATCGGACCGCATGAACGAAGCCCATCCGAGAAATCCCTGTTCGAGGAAGGGTGTACTCCGCGTTCAGTTGGAGGATATGTTCATGGAATCGTCGCGAAGGAACGAAGTTCCCACAGCCATTGTACGTTTTCCCGATTTCTATGGACCGAACGCAAGTGGCGCAAGCTCCCTAACAGGGGACATCTTCAAAGCAGCGCTTGACAGTGGAACCGCACGGTGGTACGGCGACTTAGACGTCTTGCATGAGTTCATCTTCATTGAGGATGCGGGGAAAGCGATGGTTATGGCTTCGGAACGGGCGGATGCCTACGGACAAGATTTCAACGTTCCCGGCCCCGAACCCATCTTGGCCAAGGATTGGATAAGCTTGGTTTTCAAAGAAGCGGGTACATCGCCAAAGATGAAGGGAACCAGTAGGCTGAGCATGCGATTCTATGGAATGTTCAACAAAATGGCGAAGGAAATCGCTGAGATGCAATACCTGACCCAAGAACCACTGATCATGGATGGAACGAAATTCATGAAATTCTCCGGCACAAAATACCCAACACGAAGCTATTCTGAGGGGATACATGAAACGCTCGCATGGATGAAAACGCAACATGGCTAACGTCCTAGTGACCTTCCAGGCGGAGAGCGAGCAAAGGGAAACGTTCATCAAAGCCCTAGGCACGGCTGCGCGGATAGTTTTCCTGTCTGAGCTAACGGGCGAGGAGCGCGCAAGGGAACTTGCAAGCGCCGACGTCCTGATTTCATGGAGTCCCAGACGGGAACTGCAGCCTGAGGAATTCGGGCTAATCGCTCATGCGAAGATGATGCAATTACTCTCCGCTGGCGTAGACAGCATACCCTTCTCCCAGCTACCGCCAGGCCTTATGATCGCAAGTAATGCTGGGGCCTACGCAGAGCCTATGGCGGAACATGTACTCGCAATGATCTTGGCTGTATGGAAGAACCTTGTTGACCGGCACGTGAAACTTAGGGCCGGCAACTTTGACCAAGAGAACGAGAACCGCATGCTACGAGGTTCCACGTGTGCAATCCTGGGTTTCGGTGGGATAGGGAAAGCAACCGCACGCCTCCTGCGCTGCTTCGGAGTCAAGATACTGGCGGTGAACACGAACGGCCGAACCGATGAGCCAGTCGACTTCATCGGGACCCTGAAGGACTTGGAACGTGTACTGCGCCAGGCGGACGTCGTCATCATCACGCTTCCGCTAACCAATTCGACTCGAAAGCTAATCGGAAGAGAACAGTTGGGATGGTTGAAGAATGATGCGATTCTTGTCAACGTGGCCCGCGCGGACATTGTCGACGAAGCTGCGTTATACCAGAAGCTGAAGGAGAACCCTCAGTTTTCGACCGCAATTGATGCTTGGTGGATTGAACCCTTTCGCCACGGGAAATTCGCCACAAACTACCCCTTTCTGGAGCTTCCGAATGTTCTCGGTTCGCCGCACAATTCAGGCGTAGCCCCCGGTTCCTTCCTGCGGGGCACGGAGCACGCAGCTGAGAACGTGAAACGGTTCCTGAACAACGAACCCGTGTTGGGGGTTGTTAGGAGAAGTGACTATGCGTAAGAATGGCTGAGGTTCACGTAGAGGTGCTGTTGGACCAAGACTGAAGCCGCAGGGTGGAAGGGGTCCAAAGCATTTGGGCCGTGGCGTGAAGTTCGACTAGGACAGGCCCGCTATAGTAATTCTTGGCCTCCGTGCTTGTGGCGTTGAAGATTGTAAATTGGAAGATGTGCGCTTGGAGGGGGAGTAGTGCTAGGTTTTGTGCTGGTGGTTCTGACGTGTCCCAATACATGTAGATTCCTTGGTTCGTGACTAGCCAGAGTGCGCGGTTGAGTGCTATTGGCCATGGGGTTGGGTTAGTTAGGCGAACTTCGTATGTGGGCACTTTGCCAGGCAGGAGCTGCACGGTGAGCGTAGGATTACGGCTGGTACTTGGTACAACCCATGGTGCAACCGCATACGCGAGAAATAGAAAAAGCAAGAGGTACCCAATTGCCCTTTTCCTGCTCGTTTTCGTTTTCTTGCTCATGAGCTATCGGCCTGCGTGACGCTCGCCCTCTGCTATCAACCTTAGGGCGGGCAAGCGACTATCTTTCATCAATAAGATGCATGAATTCAATGATGAGAATGAGAACATTGACCTCTGCAGTACCTGTTGTTACGCCTGAAGAGGCCTTCGCCGTAAACGAGAAGATACAATGGATAGCCTTCAGCACCTACAAAGGAGACTTAGTCCCGGCATCCTATCCTATTCTTCCTCAGTGGAAATTGTAGATTTCGGTTAAGGCCTAGTGTGTATGGGCCTCGTGGTGCGCACACACATGAAAATAGGTGGTAATTCAATCGTTGAATATCTGATTCTGGACCTCAATGCCAGACAAACCAAGCTTCTTCGGGTTTCTCTGCGGTAGACCATTCCGTCAAAGTAAAATTCCACAGTCCTGTATGCCGACAGCGAGTTGACAGTTGTCGCACCCAACCCGCATTTTGCCCTTTCGGCGTCTGCTTGGAGTCCTGGCGATGCTAGCTTTGGCGTTTGCAGCAATCTTTCCTCCGTTTGTAGGACCGAATTCATTGCTCAACGCTTTTCTTCAAGCATTGACGCTCGCCACGCAATTGAACGGGCAATATCGGATCACTGGTATTCTTTTGATTCTAGGCGTCTTGGGTTGTTTGTTGATCTTTGTCGGATTGATCTTGGCTCTAGTTCTCTTCTCATATGGAAACAGGGCGACTTGGACCAGAACGGTAGTGCTCCTCTCGGTTGTCGGCATGCTTGTGGCAACTGTATCCTTGTTTGATTATAGCGGAGATTTCATCAGCGAGATTGTGACCGTCACGAAGGTCGGGTTCTGGCCGAGCCTTAAGTTCTTCGGAATCGGATACTTCATCTCTTGGATTATGATCGCGCTAGCATTGTATTCTTCGCGAAAGGTGCCTGTGTCTGCGGTTCAGGAATTCAAACTACCAGTCGCCCCGAGCCCTACGGAATTGATACCGATGGGCTACTCTGCTTTGGATAATTTGCTGTTCGGGGGCCTCCCAGTTGGAGCCGCTGTGGTCTTGACTGGTCCACCGTGCGATGAGAAAAAACTAATCGTCAGACGCTTCCTGGAAACTAATCTTAGGAATGGCCGTCCCTGCATCCTCCTCTCCAGCAGCCTCGACGCTGTAACAGACTTGATTCCTAAATACCGTAAGGAACTTCAGGTCATAATCTGCCACCCTCAGGCTGAAACAATTTCCAACTTTGACAGCATTGTCAAACTGAAATCGGTTGATAGCCTGACCGAAATCAACCTGGAAATCAGTAAAGCTCTGGCAAGATTGCCCTCTGGCAAACGGTCTGTCCTTTGCTTGGACATTCTTGATGACGTTCTGCTTGATCATCATGAACGGGCAAGAAGATGGCTCATGGACATCCTAGGGAGAGGAAAATCAACTCGTGTCACCTATCTCGCGACACTGAATCCGGCAATGCACTCTGATCAGGAATCCCAAGCGGTTCTAGAGACCTTTGACGGACACATCGAACTGTTCGAAGGAGAAATCCAAGTGAGGCCCAAACTCATCAGAGTCAAGAAACTGGCTGGGCGCAAGTTCCTAGATGAAGAACTACTCGTTCGAAGAGAAAGAATTCAGGAATGAATTGGACTTGATCGACGGAGGTTTTATCGGCGACTACACGGACATTGCGGCCGGTTCCGACAACGCATTCCACGCTCTCTGGACGGACACGAACAACGTGCAAACAGTAACTTGGACGTACGGGTTCCAGTTCGTTCCAACTTCGCAATTAGCCAGCCCCGACGGCCTTTAGAGCGATATAGGTGACGAGCAAGAGTAGTCCAATGATAGTTCCCCTCTTCACCACCGCAGGCGCTAGGTCCTGCTCGTTTTGCTCATAACGCAGAGCATTGATTATGGGCGCTACAAGGAATATGATGGATGGCGAGAAGACGAGGAGCACCCAAGGTAGCCTGCCAACAAGCACAACGCTGACGATTAACGCGAAAGCCAAGAAAAGCAGTACGATGCATGCCTTGAGCGCCACTTTCTTGCCAACCAGAGTCACTGTTGTCCTTATCATGTCTCTATCAGAATCATGATCTCCAATCTCATTGACAAGCTCTACAAACATGGACAACAGGAAGAGCATACCGCTGAACGCTACTCCCACGAAGTCAAGGGGACGATAAACGGAGTAAGCCATTAACCCATATGTGGCACTCCAGGAAGCGTGGCAGACAATATCAAGACCAGGCCTAGCCTTTGCCCTCAGACCGAAAGAATAGCCAGCAAAAAGCAGAATCACCAGAATCCCAAGCAACCTATTCAGAGAACTAAGCAGATAGACCGATACGATCGCCGTTCCCAAAAGAACCAAAACAAGATCCCAAGCCGCACCCACAGGCAGGTCACCCGAGGCTACAGGGTTGCTTAGCTTGCCAGCCTTTCTGTCAAGTTCTGTATCGGCAATATCGTTAATCACGAAGCCAAAAATGGAGGACGCTGCAACGAAAAGAAGCACTGGCAGAATTCTGCCATCGACTGGAAATCTTGCCACAAATGCACAAGCCAAGGCGGAAACCAAGTAGGACGGTCCGTACTCATGGAACCTTACGATTCGCACAATCGCGTACCACAAAGGAATTCGCTTCGTAGAAGCGAACGCTCCAACCTCGACGTTGTTCACTGAGTGATTCCCCAAATGGAAAGAGACGCCAATGCCTGGTCTTCCAGCACTAACCATTCAGCGCATTAGACCAGCAACTATCATGCCAACACCAATTAGACCGCGTAGAATTCTGCCCGCCTGAAAAGCCCAGGGCTGATCGGACGAACGCCAGTAGAATGTGTTTAGAAATCCGTCGGCTGACAGGTAAATGCCAGCTAACATGAGGAAAGTTGGTAGAATCAAGCTTAGCCGAAACAGCTTGCATGTTGATGAAGCTAATCTGCTTTTCCTAATGATCTTGCGTTTGAACCAAACTCGACGTGACAAAGACTCGATGAGCTCGAATAGATGGTCTTTGCACCGATGCCAAAGGGGAGACGATTCTCTGCAACATCTGATGACGCGCCGACGCCTGTACCGCAAATGCATTATATCCTGATATGCAACACTGGTACTTGACTGCGAATGCCAGTCCCAATTCCTCGTCGGGTGAAAAAGATGAAAAAGAAGAAGAAAGCGATTCCAATTCGCCCCAAGAAGAAAAGGATAAGGCATGCCTGATATTCCGAGTTTCTTCAACCGGATTGACTTCATCAGCATTCTACTTCCGGGCTATGTGCCTATCGTAGCATACCTTGTGATTTTTCGTCCTGCGACACTGTTCTCTGAAAAGGCACTCTCGTTTGACATATTCTCCTCGGTGGTGTTCATTGTGGCCGGCCCGGCTCTTGGCCTGGCGCTGCTCCAACTGCACAGGGGGGCGTTAGCTATCATTTCAATTCTCCGCGCAAGAACCCCAAAGAAGAAGGCAGCGGATGAGAAGTTCCTTATGGATTACGCGAAAATTCGTGTTAAGATGAAAACCGATGAGAGACTCGAATTAGACGAAGCAGAAGCCCTCTGTGATTTCAGCATCTCGACCGGGTTAGGGCTCCTGGCACTTTGTGTTGTGATATTCTTGAAGCTGGGATGGTTTAGGATTGATTTTATCATTCTGCTCGCCGGGGGAATAATACTGATTCTAGGTGCATATCTGCAATGGTCGGAGGCCTATTCCCCTATGTTTGAAATTCTCAAGAAGAAGTATGCGAAATCACGCTACTGAAAATGGGAAACTGGGACGGGGCACGTACAGGAGTATTAGGTCACGTCGGCCGCGAACGAGTTGTGAAGTTTCTCGAATGCGACATAGCTTTCCTCTTCACCGTAATGTTCTCGGACTCCCGAGACGAAATCCTTCAGGGATCGCCAAGCGAGATTGGTTGCGAACATGTCGGTGATGATGTCTAACTTGACGATTCCTCGGTCGACGAGCACTCCGAGAGATTCGAACAGTGCACCGATCTGGAAGAATGCTACTTGCTCTGGTTTGTTGAGTTTCAGGAAATCCTCGAAGGACGATATCTTCGAGTTGAGTACGGTTAGCCAGGCGGATTGAACCTCGGCTGTGTTTGCGAATTCGTATAAGCGCATTATCAAGTCCATGTTTGCGAGTTCGTGGTTCTGCTTCAACTGATCTGTGGTTACCTTGGCTTGTATGCTGGCGGCTCGTGCTTGCTCCGTCGCAGCCTCAATGAGTGCGTTGTTCTGCCTGAGCTGAACCACAACAAAGACAACGCCGACTATTATTGCAAGCGAGCTTACGAGCGAAAGGTCGTTCGTTATGCTTCCCAGATCCAAATCATCGAACCCCCGTCTTGCCTGGTCAAGATACGTTTACGGTGCTTGGCCCTTGATTAAGTAGAAGCGGCTGTAGCCCAGAGCGCATAATTTCCAAATTCAATCACTAAACCAATTGCGCGAATCCATTTATTGACTAGGAGGGTCGTTGCCAGAGGCCGCGTCAGAGGCCGGAAGCTTTGAAGACTTGGTGGTTAGGTTCAATATGAATAAGCGTAAGACGGGCATTCTTTGCTGATAGGTCGTGACTTGATATGAATTATGTTAGACTTGGAGACAGTGGATTAAAAGTTTCTGAGATTTGTCTTGGTACTTGGCATCTTCCGAGGTTGAAGGAAACTGATCCGTATGGGATACCGAGAGTGGATGCTGAAGAAACGAGAAGGGTAGTGAATCTGGCTTTTGATCATGGTATAAACTTCATTGATACTGCGAACCGATACCATGGAGCGATGGCTCCAGTTGATTTGAATCATTATGGGTACGCCGAGAAAGTTCTGTCAGAAATACTCAGAGACCACGAAAGAGAGAGCTTTGTGTTGGCAACAAAGGTGGGAAACGAAATGGCACCCTGGCCGAATGGACGAGGCCTGTCAAGGAAACACATGTTCTGGCAAATAACCGAAAGTTTGAAGCGATTAAAACTGGAATACGTGGACGTATATTTGGCTCATCTCCCAGATGAAGAAACTCCGCACCTAGAAACCTTGCAAGCCTTCAGTGACCTAGTCGCAATGGGGAAAGTTCACTATATCGGTTGTTCCAACTTCACGACAGAACAGGTCGTAGACTTCATGAAGCTTTCCAAAGTGCATGACCTAGTCAGTTTTGCTGCACTCCAAGACCCATATAGCCTGGTCAACCGAAGCATCGAATCCAACAAGCTACCCCTAGTTCGCAAGTACAACTTCACAATTATGGCGTATTCTACGCTAGCTGAGGGATTACTATCCGGCAGATATCTGGACGGAGTTCCAGTTGGATCAAGGGCAACATATTCCCAGAGCATCAAGAAAGCGTTATCTGAGAAGAACTTAGACTCCTTGAGAAAACTATCCACTTTAGCCAGCGAGAAGGGCATCTCGTTATCCCAACTCGCGATTGCATGGGTACTTCACAAGCAGAGAAAACTTGGCGTCAACATAATTCCGATCATCGGAGTATCAAACAGAGAACAGCTACTAGAAAACCTTCAAGCATTAGAAGTCCACTTATCCGAAGATGACATGTCAAAAGCGGAACAGATTGTGCTCCCAATCCAAGTCTAACTTTCACTAATGCGTGTTACGAAACGCTGGACTTGAGATTTCATTCAGTTTCACGCAACACTCACATTGGCCTTTCATTGAGGTCGCGATTCTAACTACCGTTTAGTACGGACTGCCTCATTGGTGTGTTATGGATTGCGTTCCAGCGCTTGCAGAATGTCTGCTGTCTTCCTGACTCTTCCAATCCTTTTCAGGACGAACTCGATGGAATTCTTATGGGCTTCCGTGGAACGGTCTGACATGGCGTCTTCAGCGAAGACTTGCTGGTAGCCATACTCATACGCGAACCTTGCGGTGCTTTCCACACCGTACGTCGTTGCAATGCCAGCGAGCACAATTGTTTCAATCCCTCCGCGTCTGAGCCTAAGATCAAGATCAAGATCGGTGCCGTAGAACGCGCTTGCAGTCCGTAATCCGTGCCATTGCTGGCCTCAATCGCTTCGGACAATGTACGGAATTTACGTATGGTACTCGCAGGTCCAAAGATTTCTTGACTTGACGTAAGCTTTTTCACATCTGCAAACGCCCTCTCGGCGCTAGCGTGAACAATTGGTTCGAATCGGCTCAATCTTTACCTCGAGTCATTCCTACGACACTTTCAATTAAGCTTGGGATATTCTACCTGAAAATGGAAACAAGTAATACGGACTGACGAAACGTAGATTAACTGTCGCGATAAAATCAAAATTGGTGTTTATTATGCAAACGCGCTCGTTGGATTTCTGTGGTAGTTTCCTATTCGGAGATAACGTCGTTGATCAGGTCGGAGACATGTGTCAGAAGCTGGGAATCGCCAAAGGAAGTGCGGTGATAGTTTGTGATTTCGTCACTTGGGAAATCGCTGGAAAGAGAATCTCTGAGTCGCTGAGTGCGAATGGATTCGCTACAATCGAGAAAAGCATGGTCGAAAAGGGCGCGATTCGGGAAGAAGTTGACAAAGCTCGAGACGTGATCAAGTCGAGCAAGTCGGCTGTGGTTTTCGGGGTCGGGGGAGGAGTCAATATCGATGTCGCAAAAGCATCTGCTTTCTTGGAGGGCGCGAGATGGATAACAGTGCCGACGATTTTCGCAGCAGATGCGATGACTGGAATTAACGCGACTTTCAGGGGAGAGGAGAAGGGCGTCGATGGCAGATCTCACCAAGGTGACTATGACTTTCATGTGGGTCCCCCGTTAGCATGCGTTGTCGACACAGAAATTATTAGGAGCGCTCCGTGGAGATTTCAAGCGGCTGGTTTTGCTGACTACATAGCTAAGGCATGCGCAATTGAGGACTGGAAGCTTGCTTATTCACAGAAGATGACTGACCACTACAGTGAATATGGCGTGGCCCTCGCCAAAGCTCAAGTCGACTATCTAATTCAAAATGCTTCGCGAATCAGGAAGATGGAGAGGCCTCCATTTGAAGCGTTTCTAAAGGCTCTAATGAATGACGGCTTCCTAACCCAAATGTCAGGAGACTCACGAATTCTCTTCGGCAGCGAACACGTGGTCGGTCAGGCATTGATGGAGGAGCCGAGCGGGACGAAGTCGCTTCACGGAGAACAAGTTGCAATCGGAACGATAATTATGTCTCGACTCCAGGGAATCGACTGGAAAACATTGAAGAAATCACTTGAAGAAATCGGCGCACCAACTACTTCTGCGGCTATCGGATTAGATGCGGATGCAATCGTAAGAGCGGTAATGAGAAGCCCAGTAATCAACAAGTCATGGATGCATGACAGACCGGATTTCTACACCATACTCATGCACAAGGAGCTTAGCGAACAGGGCGTAAGGAGAATCGCAAAGGAAACTGGAGTCATTGAATAACCTTATGCGTTTGCGGCGTCTTTCTCGTGTCTTGAGGAGGCTTCTATGAAGCTAGGTGGCAGAGTCGCTATCGTAACGGGAGCTGCGCGAGGCATTGGAGCCGGCATAGCCCGAGTATTAGCTGAGAATGGTGGCAACGTTATCCTAACGGATCTGTTGAAAGAAGTTGCGCAAACTGCGAGCGCGATGCAAAGTCAAGGTTACACTGCTCAGTCGTACACGATGGATGTCACGAATTTCCATCAGGTTAACCAAGTCGTTTCAGAGGTTCTTATGAAATATCGAAAAATAGACATTCTCGTCAACAATGCAGGTATCTATCCACGATGTAACCTAACTGAGATGTCTGATGAATTCCTACGAAAAATGTTTGACATCAACGTTTTTGGCATGTTCAGATGCACGCGAGCGATTCTCCCAGGCATGCTTCAAAGGAAATATGGAAAGATACTGAACATGTCTTCCGTAACAGGTCCCTTTGTCGCAGACGCGAGTGGAGGCCAGACAGCCTATGCATCCTCTAAATCGGCCGTATGGGGATTCACCACCGCTTTAGCACTTGAAACTGCCCAATATGGCATCAACGTCAACTGCCTTTGCCCAGGCCATATCGACACGCCTGGAGGAGAAGATCAAACAAAAACAGATTCGAAATTTCCAGATCGAACCCTTGCTGATCTGGGGGGGACTGTCCCACAGGGAAGGATGGGAACACCAGAAGAGGTCGGTAGATTAGCACTATTCCTAGTTTCTGATGATGCTGCGTACATCACAGGCACTCACGTTGTCATTGACGGTGGCAACATAATTCAGGAAACGTACCGAGGCCCGTACATTCCAAAGTAAAGGTTCTCAGAAGAACAACAGCGTGTACAGCTCTCTCGCATAACTAATCCAGCCCGAGATAACGCGATTGAATCATTCAGTATTCCTTGTAGAGAAGCAAGCTATGCGTTGAATTATCACCGTTTTCAGATAACCAACCACTGATCAGCTTAGAAGTTATCATCTTAAAGACTGAAGAACAAACGATATTTCGCGAAGATCTTAGCGAGTCCTAGGCTAAACATCTTGACTACCCATCCGTATATCCCAAATAGTGTCCCAGAAATCAAACGCAAAATGCTGAGTGAGCTGGGATTCAATGATGTCGAACAATTGTTCAAGGTCATTCCAGAAAGGTTGCGATTCAAGGGCTCGTTAGGTTTACCAGCAAGGCCCATGTCCGAATTTGAAGTAAGACGCCGCGTTGAGGCTACTCTTTCTAAGAATAAGAGTCGTCTTGAAATGCGCAGCTTCGTAGGGGCAGGATGTTGGCAACATTGGATTCCGGCCGCCTGCGATGAGATCAATGCAAGGTCTGAATTTCTAACAGCCTATGCCGGCGATGCATATTCCGACCTGGGAAGATACCAGGCCATATTCGAGTTTCAGAGCATGATTGGCGAACTGGTCGACATGGACGCTGTCATGTTTCCACTTTATGATTGGCCCACAGCGTCAGGAGATGCTATTCGCATGGCCGTGACCGTCACAGGTAGGAAGGAGGTTCTATATCCAAAGAGCCTAAGCCCTGAAAGGCTTGCAATAATGAAGTCTCTGAGCGGGTCGATAACCAGTTTCAGACCAGTCGAATATGATCGAGTTACAGGTCAAATAGACATCAAGAATCTGAAACACAATATTTCCGACCGTACCGCAGCTGTATATTTGGAGAATCCAAACTATCTTGGCCCCATTGAATCTGAGGCTGAAGAGGTAGGCAAGGTCGCTCACGATCGCGGCGCATTGTTTGTTGTAGGCACGGAGCCTATCTCACTCGGCGTGATAACTCCACCGGGCGAATATGGCGCGGACATCGTGACTGGAGAAGGTCAGCCATTAGGTATACACCCTTTCTACGGTGGCGCACTTGTAGGGTTCATTGCGTTCCGAGACGAGGAAAGGTTTGCAATTGCGACCGGGCACAGGCTCGTCACGATAACCGAGACAGAATGTGAAGGACAATGGGGTTTCACTCAGATCCTGCCGGAAAGAACGATGTATGCGGCTCGGGATAAGTCGGTGACGTTCACAGGAACCGCCACAGCCCTTTGGGCAATAACGGCCGCTGTGTATCTCTCACTCCTTGGCCCTGAGGGATTCAGGGAACTGGCAACAACTATCATACAGAAGGCAAGGTATGCCATGACGAAACTCGCAGAAATCCCGAACATTAAGACGCCCATCTTCCAGTCGCCACACTTCGAAGAATTTACCATCAACTTCGATGCAACGAAGAAAACCACTGGCAAAGTCAACAAATTCCTTCTGGAACGGGGCATCCAGGGAGGAAAATCGCTGGAAAACGAATTTCCTGAACTAGGCAATACTGCCCTATGTTGCGTCACCGAGGTCCACACGAAATCTGACATCGATGATCTTGTGCAAGGTATTGAGGAGGCGGTATCTACTTGACAACAGCCACAGAATATCACGCAGTTTCATGGAACGAACCCATAATATACGAACTTTCACGGAAAGGAAGACGCGCGTCGATAACTCTAGGCGTTGAATCCGAGATACAAACAGAGGTGGGGACCGAACTGCAAATCCCCGTTCAGATGCGAAGGAAGAAAGCGCCAAACCTACCAGAATTATCTGAACCCCAAGTCATTCGACACTACCTGCGTCTATCCCAGCAAACCTTCGGAGTCGACTCGGGTATTCACATACACGGTACTTGTACAATGAAATACAATCCGAAAATCAATGAGGCGATTGCAAGATCCCCGAAGGCCGCTGATATTCATCCACTCCAAAGCGAAGAAACAGTGCAAGGGACACTGGAGATAATGTTTCAACTAAAGAGGTGGCTTTGTCAAATTTCAGGAATGGACGATTTTTCTCTTCAACCCCGGGGGGGAGCACACGCAGTACTTACCAACGCATTAATGGTCCGCGCCTATCACAATTCCAACGGAGAGGGTGACCAGAGAAATGAGGTTATCACTACCATTCACTCGCACCCATGTAACGGCGGTTCGGCCGCGGTAGCCGGCTTCAAAGTCATAACATTGTATCCCGATCAAGACACGGGATGCCCAGACATAGAGGCCTTGAAGGCAGCAGCTTCCAAGAACACTGCCGCGCTTATGGTGACCGACCCCTACGACACGGGAGTCTTTGACGCGAAAATCGATGAGTACATCAAGATGATTCACGAGGTGGGAGGTTTAGTAGCTGTCGATCAGGCAAATGCGAATTCGCTTCTCGGAAAACTTAGGATAGGCGACGTTGGCGCCGATCTTTGTCATTTCAATCTTCACAAAACATTCTCGGCTCCGCATGGCTCAACTGGGCCTGGCAGCGCACCTGTGGGGGTTAAGGCGCATCTGGCAAGGTTCTTGCCTGTGCCAACCGTTGAGTTTGACGGAAGCAAATACTATCTCGACTACAACAGGCCAGAAAGCATCGGCAAAGTAGGGCAATTCTTCGGTGTTGTGCCAAACATTCTGAAAGCTTACACGTGGATAATGAGTATGGGTGAAGAAGGCTTGCGTGAAACTTCTGAGATCGCTGTCCTGAACAACAATTACCTGATCAAGAAGCTGAGCGAGGTGAAGGGTGTTACGCTACCTTGGGCAGAGAATCAACCTCTGCGGTTGCAGGAAGCACGTTTCAGCCTGGGCAAGCTGAAGGAAGAGACCGGTATAGGGGTCAACGATCTGAACCATAGGATAATCGATTTCGGCATACAAGATTCCGAGACCAGTCATGAACCATGGTTCATCCCCGAACCATTAACACCAGAGCCTCCTGAAAGCACTTCCATGGAAGATATAGACACCTTCGTTAGAACTATTGACGCGGTTTGTAAGGAAGCATACTCAAACCCGGAGATCGTGAGAAGTGCGCCTCACCGCGCTTCAATAGCCAAAATGGATTTGACGCCCTCGTCGGATCCTAGCAAATGGGCTATGACATGGCGTGCTTATGTCAGTAAACATCACCATTCAGAAATGGTCTGAAACCGCCGTGAATCAATTCCGGATTGACCGTTCTAGGCGTCCTTCGCTGTAGGCACGGTCGAGCGGTCTTTTTTGCGAATTGCGAATCCACGACTTTCACATCTGATTCAGGAAGTTCGTACCATCGTTTCCGTTCGCCTATGTGAGCCCTCAACTTCCAACGCGAAGTCTTGGGAATGTTTTCTATCATGTTCTGCAAGTCTCGGAGGCGAATACTAACAACCTTCGCTGCTTCGGGGTCCAACTCATACCGAGAAACCTCCGAGAGAATATTAGCGATGTTCACGGTAAGTGTCTTGTAGATGCCCCAATCGTTGGCGCAGAGCGACGCGATATAGGCTCCATTAATCGTTTCAGGAGCATCCGTGTCACCAACTTCATGATCGTGAACCAGAGCGATGATGTCCTTGTATTCACGCTCTGTAATTTCAACAACCTGTAGCTTGGTGATAAGTAGGTCAGCAAGTGGAATAGTTAATTTATCTAGCCTTAAACGATCCTTCAAGTCCAACTTGTGGCACATCTCAAAGACATCAAGGAAAATGTCAATTCGTCGACCATGCTCCAGGTCGTTAAAGATTAGGCGCTTGTCGCCCTGGAGGGCGTTGAAGATTTCGCGAGGGGCGTAGTCGAGCTCGATGAAGAGCTTCTTGATATCAGGAGATTGATCCCTAGGGCCCACGAAATCTATGTCGGCATATTCTCGGACCAAAGTTCTGTGGGTGGCACTTGGACAATGGAAGCGCACCGCTAACCCGCCGAATAGCCTGAGTATTATTTTGTGATTGTCAGCAGCATCAAAGATTCGTTTCGTTTCCTGCATCATGTCTTTGAGGGGCGTTCGAAACTCACCCTTGCGAACAAACTTGTTGCTCGTGTAATGGGACTCGATAATTTAAGATACAGGGTTAAGTTTCGTTTGAAATTTCGTCGGTGAAGATTGACCGCTCTGTCGGCGGGCATTCATGCTCATTTTCTACTTTAGTCGTTTGAAGCTCCATGTCCCGATTCCGATCATCACAGCTGCGAACCCGGATAGGATTAGGAAGTTGAGTGCGATGGGCAATTGCGACGAGCCTAGGATCAATCCTCGAAGGCCGTCTACGGCGTAGGTGACTGGGTCGAGGATTGTGAAGATGAACAGGTATGGTGGCAGGTTCTTGAGCGGGAATAACGCGCCGCTAAAGAAGAACATAGGAAAGACGAGAAAGCTAACAATCAGTTGGAACCCTTCCACGCTCTCCATGTTCGACCCTATGATTAAGCCCAAGCTTACAAGCGCCGACGCGAGAACGAACATGAAGACAAACGAGAAAACCACTACGAGGAATGTGTAATTTATTCCTAGGACCAGGCCGAACGCAAGCATCGCACATCCCTGAATCAACGCGTCCACGCTGCCCCCAACCATCTTCCCAGCAAAAATGGTCGTTCGCGACAGAGGCGCAACGAGCACTTCCTTGAAGAAATCTATCTTCCTATCCCAAACAATGTACAGCCCGAAGAAGACGGACGAGAAAAGGATCGACATTGTCAGTATGCCTGGGAAGATGAAGACTTGGTAATTTACCCCGCCCAGCGATACCGCTGAGCCTAAGCCGCCGCCGAAGACCACGATCCAGAGTAGGGGTGTGATGAGGGATGAGACTATCCGCGACTTCTCTCGGCTGAACACCTTGATTTCCCGGTACCAGAGCGCGTAGAATCCTTCCAGTTCACCCATTCAGCGTCCACTCCTAACCCGGGCGATGCGTTCGAACACGCCTCCCTCACCCGACTCCTCCCTAATCTCCCGCCCAGTATAATGCAGGAAGACGTCATTCAACGTGGCTGTGCGGACCTCCACCGAATCCACCGCCCCAACCATCCCGAGAATCTCCTGTAAGTGTACGCTCGCATCCTTTACCGTCAACCGCAGCGTACTCCCCGACTGCTCCAAGCTGAGCACGTAATCCAAACCCTTCAGGGCCTCAAGGTTCGGCGACCGGACGCGGAGATTGATAATCTCACCGCCCACCTTCGACTTCAACTCCCGCGGGCTATCCAAAGCAGAAACCTTCCCATGGTCAATTATCGCAACGCGGTTACACAGCCTGTCCGCCTCGTCCATGTAATGCGTCGTTATGATAACGGAGACCTTCTCGGCTTTGACTAGGTTCTCAATGTAAGTCCAAATGTGCTCACGGGTCTGCGGGTCCAGCCCCAGCGTGGGCTCGTCAAGAAACAGAATGCGCGGGTTATGCAGCAAGCCCCTCGCCAACTCCAGCCTCCTCCGCATCCCGCCGGAATATTTCTTCACAGTATCATCCGCCCGGTCCTGGAGGTCTACTAGGTTGAGTACGTAGTCCATGCGCTTCCGCCGCTCTTCCCTTGGAACCCCGAACATCAACGCGTGCAGGTACAAGTTCTCCCGGCCGGTGAGCACATCATCGCTGCTGGGGTCCTGGAATACAATGCCAATGGAACGCCGTACGTCGGCGGGGTGTGAAAGAATGTCATATCCATTCACCCGTCCCGTCCCAGAGGTTGGCTTCACTAAGGTGGCGAGCATCGACAGCGTCGTAGTCTTCCCCGCCCCATTAGGGCCGAGGAGCCCAAAGATTTCACCCTCCTCAATGCTCAGGTTCAGCGAGTCCACGGCGAGCAGGTCGCCGTAACGCTTCGTCAAACCTTCCGTCTCAACTGCATGAACCATTGAGCATCAACCCGCCAAACATGCGACTACGCTATGTTCCTTAAATTGACTAAGCTACCCATTCGCCCTGTAACAAGGCATGCTCCTTTAGGCGGCTGTTCCTTTGAGTCTGGCAGCATCTACGCTTGGTCCTGCTTGGCGCAGTTCTGGGGGGCAGTTTGCTTCGTACTTTCTGAAATTGTCTATGAAGCGAAGTGCAAGTTGGCAGTATTTCTCCATGTAAGCAATTTCGTTGGGCCAGGCTTCTACCGGGTTCAGGATTTTCGCGGGAACGCCTTCGCAGCTTTTCGGAATCTTGAAACCAAAGATGGGGTCGGTGCGGAACTCGGCGTGTGCAAGGGAGCCGTTCAACGCCGCGTTGAGCAAGGTGCGCGTGTAGGCGATGCTGATTCGCTTGCCGACGCCGTACTGTCCCCCAGTCCAGCCGGTGTTCACAAGCCAGCAATCTGGTTTGTAGCGCATGATCTTGTTTTTCAGTAAATCCAGGTATGTGTAAGGATGCTGTACCATGAACGGTGCGCCTAGGCAGGTGCTGAATGTTATTTCAGGTTCCTTGCCAAGTTCAATCTCGGTTCCTGCGATCTTCGAAGTATAACCTGAAATGAACTGGTACATCATCTGCTCGGGTGTCAACCTTGCAATAGGGGGCATCACTCCAGAGGCATCACAGGTTAGGATTATGATACTTCGAGGAGGCCCGCCCTTCCTTTCGGGAACCCAATTGTCAATGTAATCAATTGGGTAGGACGCACGAGTGTTCTCTGTATAACCCTCATCGTCTAGGTCGATGATGCGTGTGGCCGGGTCGACTGCGACGTTCTCCAAAATGGTTCCAAACCGATGTGTAGCAGCATAGATTTGAGGTTCAGCTGAAGGAGATAATCTGATGGCCTTGGCGTAGCAGCCTCCTTCGAAGTTGAAAATCCCATTCTCGTTCCAACCGTGTTCATCATCGCCAATTAGGCGTCGTTGAGGGTCGGCTGAGAGAGTTGTTTTTCCTGTGCCTGACAACCCGAAAAATAGGGCGGTGTCTCCGTCTCTGCCGATGTTCGCGGAACAATGCATCGGCAGAACGCCTAGCAACGGAAGTCGATGGTTGAGAAAAGTGAATACCGACTTCTTGATCTCGCCTGCATAACCTGTGTTACCAATAATGCAGAGGCCTTGGGCGAGGTTTAGGGCGATAAACGTCTTTGTATTTACACCGTCAATTTGTGGGAGCCCTTGGAACGACGGGGCAGAGATCACGGTGAAGTCCGGGACATGGTGTTTGTATTCCTCGCGGCTGCGGGGGAGAAGGAACATGTTGCGGGCGAAGAGGCTGTGCCATGCATACTCTGTAATGATGCGTATTGGTACTCGTTGTTCCTCGTCGGCGCACACGAAACAGTCTTGGACGAAGATGTCCTTACCTTGAAGGAAGGCTTGTAAACGGTCGAAAAGTCCGCTGAAGTTCTTGGGGCCTAAGGGTCGATTGTATTCTCCCCACCAAACTTGCGTATCCGTTGAACTCTCTCTTACAATGTACTTGTCGTTTGGCGAACGGGCTGTGTGTTTTCCCGTGTTGACTACCATGGCGCCTCCTTGGGATATCTTGCCTTCGCCTCGGAAGACTATCTCCTCGTAGAGTGCGGCTCTTCGCAAATTCCAGTAGGTTTCATGAAGGTTCGTTAAACCATGATTCTCGAGCCCTTGGTCAGCCTGGAGTGTGTGAGCTTCCTTTTGGGCTGGTGTCTGAATGTTCAGTATGCTATTCATAGCCAGTTCCTGACCATTTTCTTGTCGCCGATGTAGATCTCTTCAGGAGAAGAAGCGTCAAGGGCCCATTTCATTCTGGCAACTCCCTCGACGAGGTCGTTCACCGAACCTGCAAAGCTTAGGCGCAACCGTCCCTCCATTCCAAATTCCTTACCTGGCACCGTAACCACAAGCGCCTTCCTCAGAAGAAATTCTGATAATTTGACTGAGTCCGGCTCATATGCGCTAAAGTCGGGAAAACAGTAGAATGCACCATCAGGCTGGATTGTCTTGACGCCTCTGAACGACCCCAATTCTTGCATTATGATGTTTCGATTGTTCTCAATCGTCAATCGCAAATTCTCAACCCCGCTTTGGATGCCAGTAAGCGCGCCCTCCGCTGCAGCTTGCAGAATCACAGACGCGCAGGATGTTGTCTGAGCCTGAATATTCGTCATAACTCTAACCAGGCGGCTTGGTGCTATGGTCCATCCTATCCTGAATCCTGTCATGCCGTATAATTTCGAGACTCCATTGACGGATATGACCCGGGACTCGTCGATATCTCGTTGGGTGAACTCGTAACATGATACGGCTTTCTTGCCGTCAAAAACCAGTTTGTGGTAGATATCATCCATGATGAGGTAAATTTGCTTCTTCTCGCAGAACTCCACGATCTCTTTGATGAAATCTTTCCTGAATACTAGTCCGGATGGGTTGTTGGGGCTGTTAACGATAATCGCTTTCGTAGACGGAGTCACAGCTCCAGTAATGTCTGTCATTCGTGGATGGAGGCCACCATCCTCAGGCGTGACAAATACTGGAGTACCATAAACCATTCTCACGATTTCAGGGTAGCTTACCCAATAGGGTGCTAAGATGATCACTTCGTCTTGTGGGTTCAAGAGTGCGAATAGAAGATTGTAGATTGCTTGCTTAGCCCCTGACGTGACGATTATGTTCTCAGGTTCCACGAGCTTACCATAATTCTCTTCCGTGTATCTTATGATTGCCTTCTTTAGTGAAGGAATTCCGTCTGTTGGGGAGTATTTGATGTCGCCCGTGTTGAGCTTCGCGGCTGAGTTCAGGATGGCGTTGATCGGCGCTCTATTCTTTGGTTCGCCGATCCCGAGATGAATCACCGGCTCGCCACGTTGGCGCAACAGTTCTGCTTCTTCATTCAGTCGGAGAGTGGGAGATTCAGCGATTGATGAGGCTAAGAGGCTTACACTCAACGAAGGTCACACATCTTAGCCGGAAAGAGATTTGAAGCTTATGTAATGATAATATGCACATCGACTAATCCTAGCACAGAGAGTTAAGGCTCATTGCCTTCGCCTTCTTCCTCCGAATACTATCCGCAAGACAAGGTCGGTTAAGCGGCGCGTCTAGCTTTTCTTAAACAGAAACCATCCATTAACCGTAAATAGTTCGTGTTTCAAACAATTCGATTGGCAAAGGAAAATGCAAGCAAGCACTATACGGTCTACTGTAGGAGAGTGCGCGCACGAAATTCTAGACGGCGTCCCCATGGTCTTCCGGGTGATTCGAGCCGAGTTGCGAAAGTACGGTGCCAAGGAAATGTCTGTGCCGCAGTATAGATCGTTGGCTTTTGTATACAGAAACGAGGGCGCATCGCTATCCGAAGTATGCGACCACATTGGATTAACCCTCCCAACCATGTCATTGCTCGTCGATGGATTGGTTGCTCGTGGATTGGTCA
>Ga0187886_1000595_pt1 | contig 41232 bp, 33 predicted proteins | sample June2016WEW_20_1_FD_133001 | JGI IMG/M metagenome (GOLD analysis project Ga0187886, IMG submission 133001) | Peatland microbial communities from SPRUCE experiment site at the Marcell Experimental Forest, Minnesota, USA - June2016WEW_20_150 | ecosystem: Environmental > Terrestrial > Soil >...
CCAGCCAACACCTTTTACCTGTGATCAAATTGCCACCAATAAAGACGAGCCAGAATTCCACTCTCTTCGGCCTTACCAAGCCAGCCCCTGCACAATGACTGTTGATGAACCTTCTAAACTATGCGGTAATACCATGCTCATTAATGATGCCATTACAGTTAGTAGGGGCGACGCTAATGGTGGCTGCGACGATATAAGTGCAAATACAATCAGATGTCATTATATAATTCCGCGCAGTTTCAACATTTGGGTTGACCCATCCCGCGCAGAATTGCCCATCGCGGGAAATACCGAAGAAGTCCGCAACCGATATTCTGCTGATACGACCATTGATAACGCTACCCAGGTTAATGATTACCTGAGCTGGTACCTTAACGGCACTATCTTTAGAGCCGAAGAGGTCAACCGCTTTAAAAAGGACCCAACAACAGGCGCTTACGACTATTCACCTATGTTAGATTACGCCGGACCCCTCCGGAAATTATTACCCCAGCTGGCTCAAAACCAAGCCAGAGCTGTCCAAGTTACCAATGCCAAGGTGGTACGCCACGACCAAACCGTGGCCTGTATTTTTGATATAAATCTTTTTCATATTGACATTACCGTCCTGGGAATAAACATTAAAAATGAGGGAATAAATATCGGCGGTATTCCCGCTCCCTGTCCGGCAGCAACCGGAAACGAAACCCTGCTGCAAAAACTCGTAAATATGTTTAATCCTGCCACCTATATACCTATAAAGGAACTTAAATTGAGCGACTGGAAGGGCCACCTTCCCCCTGAACAAAAACCCAATGAAAGTATTCAGGATTACTACAAAAGATATGAGACGTGGCGGGGGAAGTACTGTGTTTCAATTAAAGTTCCTGCCACTTTGCCTTTCATTGGCAACATACCTTTGGTTGGAGGAATGGAAGTTACGTCCTGTTTTGAAGACCCCTCAAACCCCAATTTCTGGGCCAATGAATTTCCCTGGATTCCTTTTACCTCCACCGAAGATAAATTGGGTGACCTGACCTTTGCTGTACCCCAATCCACGGGTGGGGATGTCACAATTATGCCCAGCCCTGCCCCCGTTTTTAAAAATTTAACCACAGGCGCAATCAACACACCTATTTCTACCAATCTGTATTTTCCCCATATGGAGGAAAATAAACAGCTCTCGGAAATATTATCCACTTCATACTTACCAAAAGATTTGCAGGGAGATAGCTCACTAGGAAGCACTGTTCCGGTTGAACAACAACCAAATTGCAAAATCTTAGATATCCGCACCAATCCCGGAGACAAACTTTTTGGGAACATTTCCGCATTCGGCAGTTATTCTTACACTGCTCAATTTGATTGTGATTTCACCTGGCACTATGAAGTTATTACTGACCCAATCACCGGCCAGCCGATTACAACCTCCACTAAAGTCTGGGAACCGCCCGAATGTAAGAAAAATGCTTCCTTTGCGTCAGACATAAACGTAGATACTCCTATGATTAATTCAACTTGGGCAATACTTGTCGCCGGCAATACTTCTGATTTCAGAAGAATCTTTCCTAAACTGGGTTCTGCGAGCTTAGGGGATATTAAAGATATACCGGCGGTTTCTTCCAACGTTTACTATAACGCTCAAAACACGGGCAACTATGGTAATACTTCCGCAGCCCCCAACCCAGCAGAAATTTATTTCCCCCACCTAGGAGGCATCTCCGAATATTTCCTGAAAGGAATTCAGACTATACTTCGCCCCAAAGGCTTCGGAGAATCCATTGAATTTGCCAATCAACCCAAAACAGCGTCGTGCGGGTCAGGTACTATGCCCACCTTACCCAGCGCCTCAGGTGCCTGCAAACTCTGCGGAGCTAGCATTCCCACTACATTACAGCAAATCTTTGAGGCAGCCGGGCAAGCCTACGGGGTACCAGCATCCGTTATTTACGGCACTTTCCTACATGAAGGGGGGGATAGACTTAGCCTGACTGAAAGCAACGTCAAACAATGGAGCGTCTGCGGCGGAGAAGTACCCGGCTGCGACAAAAATTCATCAGCTGCTCAAATTCCTTTCGGCTGGTTCCCGTCTTATTTTTACAGTGGTTATTGGGACGCCGTTACACAGGTTGACCCAAGCCGCACTAAAGATAACACCTCCCCCTGTAACCTGCTTGATGCAGCCTTTGCCACAGCAAAATCCCTGAGCCAGTGGTCGGGGGGGCTGCCTACCTCAGTTAAATACCCAGCATCAATGGACCCAACGCAGAGTTATTCTAGAATTCCTGATACGTGCTACAGCTATGACCTCAAAAACGGTGAGGCGACTGCCGGTAGTTGCGCCGCGTGGGACGCAAATTATGTGGCTACCAGCCAGGTGGGCTACGGAGGTTATTGCCCCGAACCAGGCAAGCACCCTGTAGGGCCTGCTTTCCCCGACAATAACGGATTTGTTCAAACAACCGTAGACGCTTTTAATAAGTATACCTGTCATTAAAAGATGATTACCCGGAAATCAATTTTGTTGTATGATTAAAAGGAAATCAAAATGAAAAAACTGCTCATCTCGTTTTTAGTCGGACTGACCGTTTTCCTCTCTTTTGCTCCTTATTTGTCCCCCGCCAAGGCGCAAACCACTTGGTATACCCAGTCCCTGCCTGAATGGTATTTAAAAGTTTACGATAGCTCAAATCCGAATGAGATATTTGGCGAACGCTATACCGCAGCGCAGGTTCAATGGATAACGTATAGTATTCCCTCAATGCTTCTCAACTGGGTTACAAACGGCAATACCGATCTCGGCGGGTGTTTTATGGGAATCACAGAGGCGAGTATAAACGTCAATCTTTGTGCCAACGGTATTGGAAGTGCATTAGCTAATCTGAAAAAAACTTTCAGCATAAGTGAAAATGTCCCCCAGGTCCCTTCAATCGCCTCCCAAATATTTGCGGATAGACCAATCTCGGGAATAAGTTATACCAGAAACGTCATCAGGAAATTTAATCCTGTAACCGAGGTTCACGCCCAAAACGCGGGGTTTGGTTTTAATATTTTATTTCCTGTAGTAGGTCTTTGGGCCATCTCTAGAAATGCTTCTTTCTTCCTTTTTGTAATTGTTGCAATTGTGTTTGCTTTTATGATTATGTTCAGGGTAAAGCTCTCACCACAAGTTGTAATTTCAGTCCAATCGGCTCTACCTAAAATGATAATTACACTTATCCTTGCAACTTTCTCTTTTGCCATTGCCGGGCTTATGATCGATTTAATGTACGTAATTATGGGCGTGTTCTCCACTCTTATAACGTCAATGAACATTCCGCTCTTTAAAACCTTTCAGGCCCAACTGGTTTTTGCATTTATAAATGGCTCACTGCCCATCCTCCATGACAGTGGAATATCTATTGTTCTTTATTTTCTTGTCTACATTGTTGCTTATGTCGTAGCTGTAGTCGCTGCCTTTGCTGCAGCCGTAAGCGGGCTTCACGTAAGCTCTATCATATTTTCGCTTCTTCTTCTGGCTTTCGCCCTGATACTAATCCTCATTCTCCTTTGGTATATCCTAAAAACTGTATATGTTCTGTTTAAAAATCTTGCAGCTGTTTACGGCCTTATTATCATCGCCCCGCTTCAAATTACAGCAGGAGCACTTTTTCCCCAAATGGGTTTTGGTACGTGGCTTAAAAAGCTTTTTTCAAAGTTAATGGTTTTTCCCCTCACGGGAATCTTTATTTTCTTTTCATATATTCTGTTAGCTGAATCCCTATTCTGTTCCTTCTATGGATTAATTGGTAATAATGTTCTTACACAAGGCCTCCTACAGGTGGGGGTCGACAATCTCGCAAGCATATTCCAATCGTTTGGACTACCCGTAGATAGCGCCAATGTAATAGTAAATATCGGTCATATTCTCCCCAACTCTTGGGGACCGCCAATGCTGGGAAACCCTGCCTCGGCAACCGCCATAGCCTTTCTTTTAATGAGCGTCGGGCTTATAATGATGATTCCTAAAGTGTCAGAAAACATAGAATCATTTATGGCAGGTAAAGGATTTGCTGGAACGGCTATTGGTGAAGCCATGGGGCCGTTTGGTGTTGTGGGTAAAGTTGCAGAAGGGGCGGGCATAGGGTACGGGGCAACTTTGGGTGCTAAAGGGCTGGAAAATTATTATGAGAACCTCGTAAACGCTGGGAAGGGGGCAGAACAGGGTATACGTGGAAAGGCTGCAAAAAACTTGGCAGAACTACTAAGAGGTATGCAAAAACATTAAAATGAAACACTTCTTGTGTTTACTGTCCCCCTAACATTGATTCTTTATCTATCTTCTTTCTCCGAACAATAAGGCAGCAACAGCTTTTTCACCATCACTGAAAGGTTCAATTGTTTTTTCCGGACCAAAGCTGAAAGTCGCTTCACCGGGCTCGGCGGACATTTCATCTTTCAAAGAACCACCATACAAAGCCTTTTGGTCATTATAAAATTTCGGCAGTAAGCTTTTATCAGACTTATACGCCGCTTGTGCAACCTTCTCAAAGATATGCTTGTAATACATAACCATTAAGGCAATGTCATTTCTTAAACTCTGAATATCCTGCTTCGCCCCAGGATACAACTGCCCATCATCCAAAATTACTTCGGGTATCCACATTGCGGCTCTGATCCACTGCCCCATGACAAAATTCCATTGCTTCAACACTCTTTCTTTCGCGCCGGCACTGCCGAAATCTGTTAATGTTAAACCGACAGCACTTGCAGTGTTTTGGGCGATCATAAAAGGAACAATCGCCACTATGTAGTGCTGGTATCCTTCGGGTAAGTCTCTAAACGCCAGATAAATCCTTTTCGCCATCTCTGCGATGCTTTGCGGGCTAGCATCTTTGAAAAAAGCCTGATACTGAGGGTCTCTTTCTGCTTCATAAGTATCAACAAAGAATTTGGCAAATCTTGTAAGCATGCTCATACTGACCCACATTCTGTCAAGACTTTCGTAATTGTATACATCCCAATCGACATCCTTAGGCATAATACCCATGCGGTACAAATCCCAAAGTGTTTCTCCCGTGTTTTTATCCACCATCATTTCTTCTAAATTTATTTTAAAAGTTTTTGGTAAATACATTGGAATGGGAACTTCATATGCAGATCCGAACGTCCACCCCATTGCAAGAAGTCTTTCTTGCATAAATTTGTCAATCTTTGGCTCTTTCAGTTTCCCTCTAGTTATCATATCTTTCATTTCTGCCTCGGTTAGCTTGTCATTGCCCGTTAAGCGTTGTGCTCTCCAAAGCATCGTTTTAGGGTCAGGGTGGTCGGGGTCTGTATCAAAAAATCTATCATGGATTTTCTTAATCTTTACGTTTGCGTCTATACGGTTGAGGGGGGGGAGCCAGTCCGGGCTATGCTTGGAAACCTCTCTCCTCCAAGAGTCACTTGCGGGGCCAAAAAAAGTTGTTGCTGACTTCAATGTGGCTTTGTACGAAGTCCACCGTCTCCAATAGGCCCACAAATTAACAGAATCAAAGGCTTTATAAAGCCCGCCTGATTCGTAAAGTCTCTCGATTTTACCAAAGGGCCTACCCTTATACTGATCGTCGTAATGATACATCCAGGCAAGCTGCCCAGCTGTTTGGAAGGCTTTGTCTTGCTCAATCCAAGAAACAAGAGCGATCTTTGCCGCAGCGAATTCAAGGCTAGAGTTTATTAATTTATCACCAATGTTGGATTTTATATATTCAGCCTTCTCGGTAATCTCTTTTGCGGCGCGCAGGATCTCTGCTTCGCTTGCAGTTTCAAGAAAATCAGATAGACTTTTGCTGTCTTTTTTCCACAGTAACGTGGCCATCATTTTCGATAACCATACTTCTCTATCTTCAACCTTGTCGAGGCTCGCGTACCAGGTAAGAATCTCTTTAGGAGTTGCTATTTCTCTTCCGGTATCCGGTGATGTCCACTTGACCCACTTGCCCTTGTCTATTTTTCCAAAGACTAACCTCATAAACTCTCTGTGATTTTCAAGATTTAGGTGTTTTACTCTTTCTAGAGAATCTACGTGCTTTTGAACTCTGTCTACCTCATCGTTCTTGCCTTTTGCCCTGAGATCAGCAATCGTTTTGTTTAGTACATTCTGCTTCTCTTGAATTTTTTTGGGGTTAAGTCTCATTATACCTTCTTCTCCAACGGGTTTGTCGGCATCAAACTGAGCAACATCAACATTAAACATTATCAATCTTCTGGCTTGGCTCAACATCTCGACCTGAGTTTCCCTAATTTCTTTAGAAGCAAGGGTGTCTTTTATAAACGCCTTTTCTTCCGGAGACAACTTAAACGTTGAAACTCCTGGGTCGTCGTTTGTGTAGGCAGCCCTAAAATCAACTGCAGAAGCATGAAATCTCGCTCTTGAAATTAAAGTCTCGCCCGCTTGTTTTAAGGCATCGAAATAGCCTTCCAACCCTCCACCGGCTGCGCACAGGATGTTAAAAAGTGCAATTTGTTGTTCACCGACAGCATCATATACCCTATACCTGCCGACAATTTTTTCCGGGATTTTTGAGTCAAAAAATACAGCCATTGCTTCCAGGTTTTGTCTCGCATCCTGCAGCCGTCTTTCTTGCATGTTTGCTTCGAATGGCTTTGGGGGAACAAAAGCTTCAAGCATGGCTAAAGTTTCGTTCACACTTCTGTTGCCAGAGGCTATTGCCAGTCTATAGTTTCTATCTAGCTCATCCATAACTTCCTTCTCTTTTTCTTCGTCGTATTTTTTAGAGCCCCTTTCGGGAAGTCTCCAGTATTTAAGCATTGTTTCCGTATAATTCGATGCGGCCGAATATAACCCTAAAGGATCTCTTTCATAGATATTTCTTTCTGGTCCAAACAGCCTAGCCATCTCGGCTTGCCAACGGATATAATCTGGACTGTTCGGATCATTTTGCATTCTTATATCAGGAATGTATCCTGTTGCCTCTGGCTTGGGAAATTCTTGCGCAGCTTTAAGCTGCCCCGCTGCACCTGGAGCTTCAGAGATTGAGGTTGGCTGAGGAAAATTGCGAGCCTCTTCCAACCCAAGGTTCCTCATGGATTGAATTGATGAAGAAACAGGCGTTCGGCTTTCCGGTGTCATATTGTCGGGCATACTGAAATTGTAGCACAAATTTTGCCCTCTGGGCAAAAAAGTCAACCTTTACCCCATAACTTGACTTCGGAGGTTTGTAGGCCTATAATGCTCCCAACCATGGCAGATCCTGAAAGAAAGCCGGAACTTAATACCGGGATATTCGAGGTGCAACCTCCTACTGACATTGAAGATTTTTATGAAAAAGTAAGGGATTTTGCATATAAAAATACCCAGAGAGAGGATACGCTTCTTAGCAACACGAGGATTGGTGGACCTCTTTTTGATTATGAAAAAACGATATTATGTGCGTGGAGACAAAAATACTTTGATAAATTAACCACAGAGTATCTAATCGGGACAACTTTGTATAATCAAACATCCCTTCCCGACAGTCTTGCCTTTTACAGCTTTAATGATGTCGAAAAAATAAACACAACCCTTAAAAAAACAGGGCTTTTAACGTTCGTCCGGCCTGGAAGCTACCAAGAACTTGTTGCAGTAAATAGTACCGCTTTAGACTACGAAAAAAATCGCTGTTCTGACTTTGCCATTAGGGTGCGTTTTGGTTATCCAAACAGATCGGCGGTTGAGGCAAGTATTAGAAACAGATTAACGGGAAAGCAGGATTTATCAAAAAGAGAACTAGAAGCAGAATTCGAGAGAGAGTCGAGCCTGATCAGTGCTGAAAATATTGAATTTAGTACATCGAGTTTATACAATGGCAATGATTGGAACCTCGTAGTCCTTAACGAAGACACCTTTCTGAAAAACATAGACTTTTATACACAAGTTTACACAAGTGTTGCTCGAGCAATTCACGAATTAAGAGGTCAAAACTCCCCAAACACAAAAGTTGTGTTCAATTTTCAGCCTAAACAAACACTCGAAGATCCTAAATCTAAACCGGACATTTTTGAAACAGTCACTACAGCGAACGTCCCCCACTTTGAAGAAGAAAAAGTGCATAACAGTGTGGGGACACCTGAAATTAAAACCAATAAACTTCTCCCTACAACGACATGGGAAGGTTTTGATGCAGTTGCAGGACAAGATAGCGCTGTCGCTGAGGCTAGAAAACTGGTCCAAGCAATTAAGAATCCGGAAATTTACCAAAAAAGAGGTGTAAAAATTCCGAAAGGAATTTTGCTTTCCGGCCCCCCAGGTACCGGTAAAACACTTCTGGCAAAGGCTATTGCAAAGGAGTCTGGAGCCAAATTTATGGAAGTTTCCGGCGCCGATATCAATGGCAAGTGGTTTGGTGAATCTGAACAAAGAATGCAGGCATTATTTGATCAAGCAAGGTCGGGCGGTAGAACAATACTCTTTTTCGATGAGTTTGATTCTTTGGCGTCTCCCAGAGATGTTGCTTGGGAAGGTTCAATAAAAGTTCTCGCAGTCTTCAATCAAAACATGGATGGAGTCCGTTCAAACCCGAATGTGACCGTTATCGCCGCAACAAACAGGCCCGAAGGAATCGACCTTGCAGCCAAAAGATCGGGAAGGTTTGACAAAATTATTGAAATGGGGCTCCCAGATGAAAAAGGAAGACTGGCTATCTTCAAAAAACACATGGAAAAAGCTATCAGTGCATCCTCTGAACCTGAGGGTTTGTTTTCACCAGGATTAGACTTCGATACAATCGGAAGAGAAACCAACGGCTTTAGCGGGGCTGACTTGGCAAATCTAGTAAATAGAGTTTTGGAAGACAAATTGAGCGTAGAGCTGGAAGGAAAAGTGTGGACACCCGTAAGTACAGATGAGATTCTTGACATGGCATATAAAATAAGCATCGAAAGAACAGAAAAGGTGGCTGTCGACTTTACAAAAAAATAGCTTATGTCACAAGAATTAAGCACCGAAAGAGCGAGGCCAAATTTTGGGATAGAAAACTTCTATAACCCTGAAGCCTTGTATTCGTTATTAACAATAGATCACTTGTCTCACTCTTATACACTCCAAACTAATTGGGCAAAAATTGCCGAACCGGGATACGATCCGATAAATGATGTCTCTGCATCAGTTGCCTGCGATCTAAAGGCTAAATATATTACAGGTACTGACAGGTTCGCAAAGGTGTTTTGGTTTTACTCAAATATCCATATAGTACTGTCTCAATATAATAAAATTGAGTGGTGTCTTGGTGACCAACTTCCCAAATTAGGAATTGAGGCCACGCGGGTTTCTTCCGGCCCAGGTTTTGTGAGCACTTACTCATCAAAAGCCCCTTATATTGTTTTACACGGACTTTCTGATCTTTTTTATACAAGCGTAGGCGATTCTTTTCAGATGGCAATTTCTTTTGATTCCAATAATAAGATAAGACTGGTTCTTCCGTGGGCCTACGAAGATTTAAACAACTTGAAGAGGTTTGCGAAATCACAACAGAATTTGCTTCAAAATACAGAAAAGATTATAACAGCGGTATACCTCCTTGAAAATAAGGATTTACCTCCTGTAAAACTACAATTCAAGGCTGAGCAGGAAAAATCAAAAGAATTTATAGCAGAATGTACTTTCTGCCGATCAAACTACTTTACCGCTCAAAGTTTATCTTGTCCCCACTGCGGCGCCTCAAGCCCAAGATTTATTACGAAAGAGGAATAGCCTCACAAATTTGACCCTTCGATTTCACTCGGGGTCTGCGTCACGTCCTGTTAGATGTGAGAACTATCTCAAAGGAGCGTGGCTTGACTTATAGGCTATTTTAGCCTACACTCCCGGGCAAGATGAAAGAACTTGATAATTTTGTAAACGCTCTAAGAGAATCTTCCTCAGGGAAAAGAAAGACTGAGCTTGAAGGCCGTGGTCTAGACCCAACTGTTTACGACAAAAAACCCGAAGGCTCTGTCCTGAAAAATGCAATGGCACGTAGAAAATTGAAAAGAGTTGGGTTAAGACAAGTAGATCTCGTAACCAGTGAACTTTTCGCCACAAGCGTAAGGCCCGAACTCGAAAAGATGAGGGACGAATTTCTAGAAAAAGAGGTGCCAAGAATATTTCCGCCGTTAACCGATGAGATTAGACAATTTATCGAAGAACAGGAAAAAACGACAACTATTATGCGCAAGTTGTTTTTCTATTCTCATGACCGTGGTAAAAACTGGGGCTCTGGAAGGTACACTCCTTTGACCATAGATGGTGAAGGAGGGTTCGGTCGAGATGTTTATTGGTATTATGATCAGGAAGCTTTTGTTAGGTATTGGGAACAGGACAATCTTAAACAAATGGTTAAATTGGCAAGTAAAACTTACATATACGCGTCTGGTATCGAAAACCGTGATTGTGGGTCAAATGGTGGCTGCGTTTTCGTTAAAATTTTTATTGAAAGTGGTGGTTTATGGGGTGTTCAGTTGGGTCACCAACATCTTTTCTTGCACGATCGTTCAGAAGAAAGTATCAATAAATTTACAGAAGAAGTGTCGCGGGGTCTTGAAAAAAGAGAGTATTTGGCTTGCAAGATGGGTATCGAGGAATTCGACTTTGGCAAGTGGGGTTTCCCAAAAAGAGATTAAGCTTCGAAGTAAAAAAATTTGATCACCCCATAATTTGACTTTGTGCCTGGGGAGGTATACACTCGCGGGCAAGATGTCGGTAATAGAAAGAATCAAACAGATCCAAGCAGAAAATGAACAAAAAGCTGCTAAAGCGGAAGCAGCCAGAGTCGCTGCAGCCATAACTGCGGAACAAATCAAAAGAGACGGGTTGGCAACTCAGGAGGCGAGAAGGAATTTAGTAAAGTCTCAGGCCGAGAAAATAATGAAAGAAAGTGGTGTTGGTCAAATGCTTCTTCAATTAGAAAAAGACTTGCTACAAAAAACCTCCCAAAACCACAGAATTTTTGAGGAGTTTAGAGAAGATGGGGCATGTTACAGGCTGGCGTGGAACTACAAACCATCTCAAATAGTTAATGCGTGTATTTCGGGATACGACTATAATTCAGTACTTATTTATATTGATCCTGATACTGAGTCGGTAAAAATTGGGTGTACGGAACTTGAGAAAAAACAATGGCAAGAAGATAAAGAGTTGGTCGAAAAAACCCTAGCCGAAGCATTTTTATACCCATACAAAAATCCCAAACCCGGACCACATTGGGGATCATCGGATTGGGGAGGGCCATATAATTAATCCATCTTTCAGAAGATAATCATCTTGTGAAAAAGGATTCTTGTTGCATTAGCTTCTTCACGCGCTAATCTTAACCTAGAGTAGAGCTTGTCGCTTCTACTGCCCTTATGGAACAACATCCAATACCGCAAAACGTTTCTTCATACCAATTTAAATTGGTGGGGGATATGACCCTAAAACAATTTTTCCAACTTGCCGGTGGTTTTTTGGTCGCCTTAATTTTCTATTCCGTCCCGCTTATTGGCATTGTTAAATGGCCTTTCGTAATTCTCTCTGCCATCTTGGGGGCTGCGCTGGCGTTTGTTCCTCTTGAGGAACGCCCACTGGAGAGGTGGATTTTTGCCTTCTTCAAAGCGATATATACTCCCACCGAATTTTTCTGGAAAAAAACAACTGTTCGTCCAAAGTTTTTTCAGGATGAAGCTGTCGGGCTTGCCCCAACTTCCGCATCTCCCGAGCAGGAAGCTGCACTCAAGGCTTACCTTTCAAATCCCAAACAGGCTGTCGGGCCTCTGGCCAAGCTCGAAGGAGCCGAACAGGGATTTTTGGCTGCCTTAAGCGGAATTTTTTCAGGAATTAAAACACAACAAACAGCACCTGAAAAACCCAAAGAGATGCAAATTCCCGCCACTACCCCAACAAAAATTACACGGCAGGGGGTTCCGCATCTGGTGGTTGAGGAAAAAATACAACAAACTGCACCCTCTACACAGGTAACCACCCAACAAGTCGCACCAATTGTTGCCGGGGAGGAGATAGTTTCCACCAAGCAAGCCATGTTTTCAGTTGATGCTGCTCCCCCCAATCCCCCAACCACACCCAATGTTGTGGTGGGACAGGCAGTTGATCAGGATAGAATGATAATAGAAGGGGCTATTATTGAAATAAGAGATGAGGTGGGGCGCCCTGTCCGGGCCCTGAGAAGTAACAAGGTCGGGCATTTTATTACAGTTACTCCACTGGACAGCGGCAGGTACGACATTGTTACCGAAAAAGACGGATACCAATTTACACCAGTAAGTTTTGATGCGGCGGGAGCTCTTATTCCGCCGATTCTTGTACAAGGGAAAAAAGTTGCAGTCACGCAAGATGTTCCCGTTCAACAACCGATTAATCAATATAACGCCCAACCGATGTCCCAGTTTTAACCTATGCCACTACCCAAAATTCCATTTCTAAGTATTCCCGACAAACCATTAATAGCAACCTCTCAGGAGCATCTCCCCGTCGCCGATATCACAAATGACATTGTGGTTTACAAAGACGGCGGGGCCGCGCTTGTAATGGAATCTACTTCTCTTAACTTCGGACTCCTGTCCGAGAAGGAGCAGGCAGCGGTGGTTGCAGCCTATGCTGCAATGATCAATTCCCTCTCTTTTTCGATGCAAATTGTGGTTCTTACGCAAAAAAAAGATATTTCTTCCTATTTAAGTTTCTTGGATGAACAGGCAAAAAAGATTACCCATCCTCTTCTTGCCAAACTTATGCAGGAATATAAAAACTTTATAACCGAATCTGTTAAGAAAAAGAACGTTCTTGGAAAAAGATTCTTTGTCGTTTTATATCTGTCTCCGCTCGAGCTTGGTGTAGGAAAAACCGTTGCCGCTTTAATAAAACGGGGTGGCTCTCTTCCCTTCTCTGAATCTTATGTTATTAAAAAGGCAAAAATTATTCTTTACCCAAGACGTGACCATCTAATCCGCCAGGCAGGGCGGCTTGGAACCAGGTTTAAACAGCTTGGAACGGAAGACCTTATCGACCTTTACTATTCCATATATAACCCCGAACATCCGGCGGTCAAGAAAGAACCGGAGGTAACCATAGAACGCAAATGAAACCCAATCAACCAATCAACCAACCTTCTGAGATAAAGCCGAAGATTACCAATCCCAATCTCGCCATTTCTCAAGGGGTTGGTCTACTCGATGCTATTGCTCCCCAGTCAATTGAGGAAGATTTCGATTATATAAAAATTAACGATATTTATTTCCGAACAATTTTTGTGGGAGGCTACCCAAGGTTCGTAGCACCGGGGTGGCTTGAACCGGTTATTAACCTTGACACATCTCTTGACATCGCTTTTTACGTTTATCCTGTTGACGGCAAAACTGTACTTGACGACCTTAGACGCAAAATTGCCGAAATGGAGGCCGAAATAGCAACCGATATTGAACGCGGAAAAATAGCTGACCCAACCACCCAAGCTAAACTTGAGGATGCCCTGTCAATTCAGGAACAGCTGGTTAAAGGAATCGAAAGATTTTACGAATTCAGCTTCTATATCACAATTCCCGCCAACTCTGCCGAAGAACTCAATCGTACAACTAAGCAAGTAGAGTCCCAACTTAGCTCGCTTCTTATCGTCAGCAAACACGCCACACTTGACATGGAAAACGGCTTTCTTTCAACGGCACCTTTTGGAATGGACAGATTGAATGTTACGAGAAATATGGACACAACCTCGGTTGCTACAACTTTCCCATTAACTTCAACAGAGCTTTCAAGCGACCGCGGGGTCCTATATGGCATTAATTCCCAAAACGAATCCTTTATAATTTTTGACCGCTTTAGTTTGGAAAACGCAAATATGACAATTTTTGCAACCTCCGGTGCCGGAAAATCCTACCTTGTCAAACTTGAGGCTCTTAGGTCCCTTATGATAGGGGTTGAGGCAATTGTAATTGACCCCGAAAGCGAATATAAATCACTTGCAACCGCCGCCGGTGGAGAATTTATTTCCTTCTCCTATAACTCCCCCGCCAAAATCAATCCATTTGACCTTTCTCAGATAAGGGAAGAGGGAGAAAACCAACTCGGACTTAAAATTCTTTCGCTCCACTCATTAATGAAAGTGATCATGGGTGCAATCACTCCCATACAAGATGCGCTTCTTGATAGAGCACTTGTAATGACGTATCGGGCCAAAGGAATCACGATGGACCCCGACACTCAAGGCAAAGAACCGCCTCTCGTGGAGGATCTTTATAAAACTCTTATCGGCATGGAAGTGACGGACGCACTTGACTTGGCCGCAAGAATCGAAAAATTTGTCAGGGGAAGCTTTGTGGGAATTTTTGATAAGCAAACAAACATCAACATCACAAATCCATTTACGGTATTTTCCGTTAAAGACCTCCAGGATGAACTCCGCCCCATCGCCATGTTTATTATTCTCGATTACGTTTGGACGCGTGTAAAAAAAGACATGAAGAAAAGGATTCTAATAGTTGATGAGGCGTGGCACATGATGAGGTATCCTGATACTGCCCAATTTCTTTGGTCGGTCGTTAAGAGGGCCCGTAAATACTTCCTGGGCTTAACTACGATAACCCAGGACGTCGAAGACTTCCTCGGACAGGACATTGGAAAGGCTATTATCACAAACAGCGCCATGCAGGTTCTTCTTAAACAATCCCCCGCGGCAATAGACAAAATCGGCGAAGTGTTTTACCTCTCTCAAGGGGAAAAACAGCTGCTTCTGGCGGCAAACGTCGGAGAAGGAATCTTTTTTGCGGGGCCCCATCATGCACCCATTCGTATTGTGGCATCAGAGGAAGAAAACAGATTGCTTACCACCAAGCCGCAGGAAGTAATAAAAGTAAATACAAATCCGTACCAGGTTAAGTAGAATCTTGAATATGGCAAACACAATTAGTCTAACTAAAGAAAACATAGAATATATCAGGGACGCTTTTTCACACTTTTTTCCAGAAGATACCGTCTATTCGGCGGATAAGCCTTACGCTTCAGGTGAATTTAATTGGAACAACCGTAAAGAATTTATTGGGTTTGTCTTTAGACTGACAGGTGTTCAGATCAAGTCGGAAAAAGATTTTGAGAGCATTAAAAAGGCTCAATTGGCGGTTGAGGGACTGGTCGAAACCGAAGCAAAAAAACCAGAGGCAAACCGCCCAACAAAAGAACAGCTGGAAACTCTTGAAAAAGAGGCTGAAGAAAGAACCGCTGCGCAAAAAAAGGCGGTTGGGGATGCCAAAAATGCAGTTGAAGTAGCAATAAAAAAACAAAAGGAAATTGCCGAGGCAACAAAAAATTCAAAAGTTTATGTAAAAACTAAACTACCAAAAGCAGCAAAGCTCACAGATGACCAAGCTAAGGCTATTGAAACATTAAAGACCGCAGCAAAGGCCGACCCCCAAAGGCTCGTCCAGGAAATCACAAACACAATAGAAGAAAAGGTCAAACCCAATCTTCCTCCTGAAGTTACCGAAGAAGAAGCGCAAGCTATTTATAAACAAGCTGCATACAGGATAGTAACGAATCTTCAAGGAAAATCTTTAGCAAAGGAGGCGGTAATAGAGAATGCTATTCCCCGAGACAAGAAGATTCTTCCGAAAATTATAACCGATAAGGATACTTTGGGTGCATTTAATTACTCTGCCGTAAGTGTTTCCGGTCCAAAAATATTAGACTATATTCTTACAAGACGAGTAGCTTCAGCCGCTTTCGGAGAAGCTTTTGCCAAAAATGTCTTTGGCCCCGAAAAACTTAGCAACGTAAAGGTGGCTTTTTCTGCAACTCCAAAGGAGGGTTTTATCCCTTACGACTTATCTCAAATACCCAATCAATATTCAGATTCTTTGAACAATACAAATTCCTTTATCGGAAGTCTGAAAAGCTTTGGTGAAGGGGAAATTAAATCACAACTCCTCTCGCACGCCGGGGCTTGGTTAGATACACAGGTTGCAAAACTGCCCGCGGAAAGCTTCCTCGCACAAGCATACAACAGCGAACTCGTTCAGGGCGCTCTTTCATATTTTGGCCTAGGAAATCTCATCGCCTGGGAAGGAACAACATTCATGGGAAGGATTACTATAGAAAACGGGTTCGGACCAGTCTTGGGGTGGGCCCAAAACCTCACGGGTTTAAACCTAGGGGTTTCAAAGGCCGTCTCAGCGGTTGCCACCGAAGTTATCGGTGATGCCGTGACGACAACTGCAGCAGCAGAAGTAGGAACTGAAGTAGCAGCTGGCACCGTGGGAGCCACTGTGGGAACGGGAGCGGGTGTTGTTATCGGACAAATCACTATTCCAATTCCTGTTGTTGGGGCAATCTTAGGAGCAATTGGTGGCTGGATAGTTTCAAAAATTCCCTGGAAAAAAGTAGGGAAGTGGTCGGCCGCAATTATTGGAGGAGTGGCTGGTTTAATTGCATTACCATTTGTCGGATTGGGGGCAGCATTAGGCATTGGCCTTGGAACAGCCGGAATTTCAGCTGCTTTGGGTGGAGGTTTGGGGGGATTAACTTTGGGCCGAATTGGAAGCGGAATTGCAGGTTTTTTTGGCGCCTTGGGTGGAGCTTTTTTGGGAGCCATCGGCACCCCAATTTTAGTTACCCTCCTCGTTTTTCCTGTAGTTGTTGCCCTAATTCTTTTTATCATTAATTCCGGCGCTTATATCGTCCCGCCCGGTCAAACTCTCTTAAGCAGTACTAATGCCTATATAGATGTTCAGAAGAAGGCCGACCCTCCGGGACCTCTAGGCTCACCGCAAACCATAACTTACACTGTTACAATTACGGCCAAAAAAGACGCCCTTACCGCAATCAGTTTTAAAAACGAGTGCCACGCAATTAAAAAGAGTGGCTCGGGCGTTGATTGTAAAAGTCTCGAAAAAATTCCAGACCCTCCCACTGGTTCAATTTCGCCCGGCACACCGTCTTCTTTTACTTTTACATCTAACTACGATTCTAAATATAAAGACTCCCTCATCTCAGATACCATTACCGTATCGGCTACATCCGCCTCGGGCGGAAAAGTTTCCGAAACAGGGTCTTCCTCAATTTGTTTTGGCGACTGCCCGACAAACTGCTTTAAAACAGTTGATAACAATGAAGCCTGGCCGGCAAACTTCAAGGCCAATCTTGATGCCGCAGCTGCAACCCTAGGAGGTACTTATCCAAATTTTGCCGCTAAGGCTTGCGCAGGAGGAACTGTCAACCTGTGTTACACAACCCAGAGTCCAAGCCCAATCGGAACCGGCGGTCTCTGTAATGAAGCCATTTACGCAAGACACGACCATTCGTCAAGTTGCGATATTAACTTTAATCAGTGCGGTTTACGTAGCCAAAGCGACGCTCTGTATATTTTAACCCATGAGGTTACCCACCATATTCAAACCATTAGCGGTCATTATCTTCAACTATTCACCGAGCAAGTCCCATCTTCAGAATGGGCGATATGCAGCTACGCCGCTACAGCGGGAAACGAATATGAAAGCATGGCTGAAGGCGATGCTTTATTTGTTGGGACAGCCTCCTGGGCATCTTGTGTATCAAATTACGCATCCCAATATCCTAAGCACTATCAATTTGCGAAAAGTGTCATGTTTGCACCATAATAGTCTTATGAAGAAAATCATTACCTTTCTAAAAAAATACTTGTGGGTTTGGATAATTATTATTGTTGTTGTTGCTTATACAGGAGACCTGTACCTACAAAAAGCTGGTCAAAAACCTTCGGCCACCCCTTCCCCAACTCCAGTTTCCCAAACCGCCTCTTATAAATCAATTGTTCCCGGAATTGGGACGGAGACAGAATTAACAAAGCTCCTTGGAAAACCGTTAACACAATCCACAACAGGTAACCAGGCTCTCCTGACCTATAAATCGACCAACGTATACAGGCACCATGTTGCGATTATCGAAAACGGAAAAGTCGTTCTCATCAAGGAAATTGTAAATTCTAATGACAACAAAAATGCAGACTCAGTAACTTCTGTTTATGGGGTAGCCCCAAATACTCTTTACAGTAAGCTCCCTGGTGCAAGCTTTAGTCTTTGTGTTTACCCGTCAAATGGAATTGCCTATCTGGGGCATCCCGATGGAACCCTTCTTGAAATTTGGTATTTTCAGCCAACAACAATCGAGGGTTTCATTAGCTCTTGGGGACAAGATTACTCCACAACGCCTACATCTAACGAAAACGTTTATTAAGTCTGAATTTTTACAGGCATTATTAAATGAAGATAGGAAGAGTCATTTGAGTCTGTAAAAACACCTGCGGAAGAAACTCCTGAAAATTCCATTTTTACTTCCTCCCCTGCCACAGAATGTAAAAAGTCCTCCAAAAAACGGTAGTTAAAGGCTATTTCAAATCCTTCGGCTGGTTCAGGACTAGATTTTTCTATCTTTGCATCAACACTGGTTTCCTGGCTCCCCGCCGAAGAGCTCTCTGCAGAAATTTTGATACTATCCTTGAGTATTTTAATTTTAACTATACTTGCAGATTCCCTAGCAAAAATTGAGGCGAGCTTAACCGCCCTCAAGAGTTCCTCTTTATCCAAAAGGATTTTTACCACAGAACTCTTGGGAATAATTTTTTCAAAATCCGGGTACTCTCCTTCCAAAAGCCTTGAGCCCAAAACAACGCCTCCCATTCCAAAGACAACTTGTTTATCTTTTTCCTGTAATGCAAAAAGGATGGGTTCCCCTTCTGAGTTAAGACGGGAAAGCTCCCCTAGCACCGACTTCGGAATAATTACTTTATTCTCGCCCCCTAAGGGGGTATCAATATTGAGTATTTTTCGGGAAAGCCGAAAACCATCAGTAGCAACTAGAGATAGTTTGCTCTTGCTAAACAAAAATAAAACGCCGGTTAACACGGGTCTTGTTTCATCCAGTGAGGTTGAAAAAAGAACTTGGGACAACGCTTTAACGAGATCGTCCTGAGTAAAACTAATCGACTTTTCCTTGTTTATTGCATTGGGAATTTTGGGAAAATCAGAAGAATTCATTCCTAGGATAGTCGAGGAAAAACCTACAGATGAAATCTTTAGTTGTTCTTTGTCTCCTACCAGACTGATTGTTTCTCTAGGCAGGTTTTCTACAAGTTCCGAGATCACCTTCGCTGGTACGCTTATCTCTCCTTCTTCTTCTATTTTGGCTCCAACCTGGACTGATGCGGAAATCTCCAAATTTGTAGAAGAAACATGGATTTTAGTTTTATGCGTAGATAAAAGAATATTGCCTAAAATCGGGAGCTGGGCTTTTGAACTGGCAAATCTTGAGCTAATACTGACTGCCTTTTCTAAATTTTCCTGAAGTATTTGTAGTTTCATATTAATGGGTAAAAGGTTAACGGCAAGAGTGTAAATGTTTTTTGTATTTCTTTCAACTTTTATCTTTTACCGTTTACTCTATTTATCATATACTAACTAGTAGTTCTAGTAGTAGGTACGGTTGATAAGTTGATACTTCTTTTTAATTAGATTTACCTTTCGGATAATATTAGTGTTGATATTAGCCTTGGCGAAATGTTTATAACTTTGTGTATAAAAACAGACATATTGTTGATAAGTATATAAGCCTCTAAAATTGTCCTCAAAGAGCATTTTTTATCTTCAACATATCCTCACGAATTTGCACATTGGTTGTGGCTAGTTGTGTAATTTTATTCACAGCGTGCATAACAGTACTGTGATCGCGACCACCAATTAATCTTCCTACTTCTTCATAAGCGATTCCGAGCTGTGTTCGGAGTAGATACATTAACATTTGTCTGGGCCGGGCTATTTGACGGGCGCGGGAGGTTCCAAGTATTAACCTTTTACCTATTTGATAATACTTACAAACTATATCGATGGTCTGATCTGGGGTACTTCTTATTACCTTTCCACGCGTTTCTTCGCCGTGGCTTAACGCTGATTCGACAAGTTCAGTCGTAACTGTAAGTTTTTTAAGATGAACCTCGTTCATTATTTTAATAAGTATCCCCTCGATCTTCCTCGCGCCTTCTGCGTTTGCAGCAATCATCTGTATTTGGTCCATTTCAAGAGGAATTTTCCTTTCAAGAGCTTTAATTTGAACAATCGCGCACTTGAGTTCAAAATCGGGTGGAGCTATGTCTACAATCAGTCCTGCCTCAAACCGACTTCTTAGACGTTCTTCGAGTTTAGAGATTTCAGTCGGATGCCTATCGGAAGTTAGGATTACTTGTCCACCAGCAGAAGTAACAGCATTAAAAGTGTGGAAAAATTCTTCTTGGGCGGTTTCTTTTCCTGCAATAAATTGGATATCATCAACCATTAAGAGGTTTAGTTTTCTATATTTTTTTCTTACTTCCTGCGTAGTCTTGTTGCGAATTCCATCAATTATGTCGTTCGTAAAATCCTCCGCGGTACAGCATAGGACCAAACTCTCTGGGTCTTTAAGAAGAACGGAATGTCCAACTGCCTGCATTAAGTGGGTTTTACCCACCCCCACCCCACCCCAAATAAAGAGAGGGTTGTAAGCTGAGCTTAGGCTTTCTGAAACTGCGAGAGCTGCCGCGTGTGCCATTTGATTACTCCCGGAAACCGCGAAGTTTTCAAAAGTAAAATTTGGTTTGATCCTCGCGGTCTGTAAAGCCTCTATAAACTCCCGGCTATCCTTTTTCTCTTCAAAGAGCGGAGCAGCAATAACCTTATTTGATTGGATATTGTTGGGGTTTTGCTTGACAATAAAAGTTAAATCGACTGGTTTGCCTAAGGCTTTGCCGATTGAATCCTGGATAAGCCCGAAATACCTAGCCTCGATGGTATTTTTGGCGAAAGATGTCGGGCATCCCACTTCGGCCACAATTCTTTTTTCCACTTCGTTAACTGATGCGAGATGGGTTTGAGAAAACCACGTTGAAAAAATTGCAGGTGAAACCGAAATCTTGATAATTTCTAGCGAATCCTTCCAAACTTGAACGTTATCCATAGGAATATAAAGTACAAAGTACGTAGTACTTAGTACACAAGAGTGTGTGAGCGGGGCAGTTAACGGAAGTTCTCTTCCAATTTCTAAGTACTTTGTACTTAGTACTATTAATAAGTTATCCACAACTCGTCAAGGGCCAATTACCCGGACAAGACATTACCAGAAGAACCAATTGCAGGATACTCGTAGGTTCTGGTATAATAACGCCTGTATGAGCACAAAACGTACATATCAACCCAGCAGGAAAAAGAGAATTAAAGTTCACGGTTTTAGGGTCAGGATGAGATCCAAAAAAGGAAGACAGGTCTTGAAAAGGAGGAGACTCAAAGGAAGGAAACGCCTGACAGTGTAATAGTTCCCCAAAAATGCTTGCAAAAAAATTTAGACTTACAGGAGTAAAGAATTTCGCTAGAATTCAAAAAGAAGGAGAGGTTTACCAATCTGCCAATTTTGGAATTGCCCGTATCAAAAGAGGTGACAATGAGTCCAGCCGTTTTGGTTTTGTTGTTTCCTCAAAAATTGCCAAAGATGCGGTTGATAGAAACAGGTTTAGAAGGGCGATGAGCGAGGCGGTAAGAATTGCCAGTATAGATTTGGTAAACGGGTTCGACGTTGTCTTTTTGGCCAAGACATCAATAGTAAGAGTTCCAACGAGTGAAATTATGAAAGAGGTCCGTTTTTCTTTGAAGGAAAGCGGTTTATCAAGATGAATATACTAATTGTTAAAATTCTAAGGTTTTATAAAGGGTTTGTTTCGCCTTTACTTGAAGAAATTTTCAGTAAAGCCTGCAGGTTTACCCCAACGTGTAGCGAGTATACAATTATAGCCTTGGAAAGATTTGGAACCAGGAAAGGTTTGGCACTGGGAATCAGAAGATTTTTAAGATGTCATCCCTGGGGAGGGTCGGGATACGACCCCATACCAAACCCGAGTCGAAATTAAAATAAATGGGAAATATTTTTACAATTGCACTTGTACAACCGTTAACCAACGGTCTTATTCTTTTTTACAGAGTTTTTGGACAAAACTTGGGGATTGCAATTTTAGTATTTAGCCTTGTACTTATTTTTCTTATGAGGCCTCTTACAAAACCTTATATGCAATCAATGAAACGGATTAAGGAGATGGAGCCTCAGCTGGCCAAGTTAAGGAAAAAATTCGGAACAGACAAGCTTAAAATGTCCCAAGCCCAGGCGGAACTTTATAAACAGAACAAAGTTAACCCCACAGCCGGCTGCCTTCCTTATATATTGCAGTTTGTCGTGTTGATTGCTCTTTTTAATGTTTTTACCACAACCTTTCCTAAGAACGTAGACGCTACAACCATTATGATCAACCTTAACAAGCGTCTCTATACTCCTTTACAATTTTCACAAGGTCAAACACTAAATATGAAATTTCTATATTTGGATATTTCTCAGCCAGACAAACTTAACCGACTGATTCCGGGTCTTCCTGACATAATTCCCGGGATTTTTGTCATATTGGCAACGTTGGGACAGTTCTTGTCGGTTAAAATTATGGCCCCTTATCTTACTGAAGAGCAAAAGATAGCCAAGAAAACCAAATCTCAGTCCGACGACATGCAGGTTGCTATGCAAAGCTCGATGGCTTATACACTGCCACTTATGACTCTTTGGTTTGGTTTACAATTTCAATCGGGACTGGCGCTGTATTGGTTGCTGTTCTCAATTGTTAATGTTTGGCAGCAGGTGAGCATGTCAGGCTGGGGGAGTTTGACGCCGGCTGTTAATTTGATAAAATCGAAGCTCGCTAGAAGTTAATATGAAAAATAAAGCAAAAATATTGCAAAAACTGACGGATGAACTGTTGTCTTTAATGATGACTAAAGCGCAGGCAGAGGTGTCCTATGACGAAGGCAAAAAAAATGATAAAGAGGGTGGAGCGTTTGTCGTAGATGTCACCGCGGGGGATGAAACAGGGCTTTTAATTGGTAAGAAAGGGGAAACCCTTTTGAGCATCCAGACTGTTTTGGGTTTCCTCCTGAAGCAGAAAAACGGAGAGTGGAACAGGGTAGTAGTGAATATTGGCGACTACAGAGAGAAGGAGGAGAGTTACCTTAAAGATCTTGCCGCCTCAACTGCACAAAGAGCGAAAGAGACCGGAATGCCCCAAAATTTGTATAATTTAAAGGCTTGGCAGAGGAGGGTAATTCATCTTGCCCTTTCCGAGGACAAAGATATAACTACGGAATCAGAGGGAGAAGGGGAGGAGAGATTCTTAATCGTTAGGCCTAAAAAGTGATTTACAGCTGGCAAAAATTAGACAAATTTTTAAACAATCTTCTTATTTTTTTACTTCCTACCCAGCTGGCGCTACATTTTTGGCCTTCTTTTGCTTTTGTTTTTGGTACTAGAGTTGATTATTTGGCACCAAGCATTTATCTAACGGATTTTTTATTCGCTTTTCTTTTTGTCGTTTGGGTGAAATCGTCATATAAAAGCCTTTTAGCATTCATCGGCAAAAACAAAGCCTGCATGTTTATTGTTTTGGCTATAGCTATTATAAATATATGTTTTTCCGTTTTTCCTTTCTTGACACTTATTAGGTGGTTAAAGTTTGCCGAATTTGTAGTTTTTGTTTTTTATGTTTGGGCAAGAAAAGAGATTTTTGGACTCGAAGACGTTTTGAGAACATTGTACTTTTCCCTGATATTTTTTTCTTTGATTGGAATCGCTCAGTTTTTTTATGGTCATACTATTGGAGGCTTATTGTATTTTCTGGGGGAAAGAACCTTCAACACTTCGATGCCGGGCATAGCTTTAATACAATTAGCGGGCCGTGATTTCTTAAGGGCATACTCAACATTTTCCCACCCCAACTCTTTTGCGGGGTATCTTGGGGTTGGAATTATTATGTTGATTTTGGACAGTTTTAAAAAAATTTCTGCGAGAAAAATTTTGGGACTTTTAGTAATTTTTAGTGCTTTTATTTTAACCTTTTCTTTATCCGCTGCTATAGGGGTTGCTGTTTGTGCGTTTTTATTCCTTTTTTTACGAAAGGAAGTTGTTACACGTAAGAACGTTTTTCTGATACCTCTGACATTGTTTTTAATAAGTTTACTGCTTCCATTTGTTTCAAAAAACGTGCTTCTTTCCGGGGAGAAGTATACGCAAAGCATTTATCAGAGGCTGCAGTTGTCGGTCAGCGCTGGAAAAATAATATCGCAAAAATTTTTTGTGGGAGAAGGATTAAACGCGTCTATAGTTGGCGCAGCCAAAAATAAAGATTTAGGTTTTTATTTGTGGCTGTTGCAACCCGTGCATAACATTTTCCTTTTGGTTTTTAGTGAAACCGGCGTTATCGGATTGCTTCTTTTTTATCTGCTTCTGACAAAGGCTACCCGACGATTATTTGATGCCGGCAAGACTGGATTATTACTAGCGATAGTTTTTATTATGGTGACCGGATTGTTTGATCATTATTGGCTGACACTCCAGCAAAACACCTTTCTGTTTGCCTTAATACTCGGGAAATCGTATGAAGCTCCCTCGACCTCACGGTTGAGGTATCTTCTCCCCGCGCTTCATCGGGGGCGGAATCCCTCCGAAGCGAAAAACCCTTCGCATTGACCTTCGGGCCAATGCCCTCGCTGTTTCGCGAAGGGGGATAAAGAGGGTTTATAAATTTGTGGTACACTGTTTCCATGAAAGAGAGTGGTTTAATAATCCACGTTGACGGAGGCGCGAGAGGTAATCCCGGGCCCGCCGCGTGCGCCTTCATTGCGGAGGGAGAAGAAAAGATTGTACAAAAGGGGTCGAAGTTTTTAGGAGACTCAACAAATAACTGCGCGGAATACCAGGGGGTTATTCTTGCCCTTCAATGGCTTGAACAAAGTTGTAAGAACTTTTCATGGAGATCAGCAACTTTTTTTCTTGACTCCGAACTGGCAGTCAGGCAACTCTCAGGCGTTTACAAAGTCAAAGACAAAAAACTAATAGAGCTCTATCAGACAGCTATAGATTTGATAAAAAGAATTGGATTAACAATTAAATTTGAAAGGATTCCAAGAGAAAATAACAAGATTGCCGACTTTCTTGTCAATAAGGAACTTGACCAAAAACATTAGAACATAATTCGGGAAAATTTTGTATGAAAATTTCACGTTCAGTGAAAAATGCTAAAGTAGAGTTTCTCTGCTCAACTTGAAAACGCTTTTTAACGCGGGTTTTTTTACCAGTTAAAAAAACATTTTTGCGGAGATAATGCTAATGACATGAACCCTCAGGCCAAATTATCTATTTGTATATTTTCAGACGCCAATTTTTTGGCAGTAAATATCCTCGAAAATCTCCTTTCAAAAAATTGCGTTATTAATGTTGTTACAGACGATGTGTTCGATTGGCAAAAAGAGACGGCAAACCTGTTTGTTAAAAGTAGATTTGGAATAGTTAAAATAAAAGACTCTGATACAACCATCGCCTATGATTATGTGATTTTTTGCGGAGGGTTTATGAAAAAAGAGAAAGCCTATGCAGATTACCATTTATTTGCTTCTTTTCCAAATTTAGCCAGTTCGAAAACCTTAGTGCTTTTTCCACTCGAGGTTTTTGACAGACACGAGGTTGATAAAATTAAGTTTGGAGACAATTTAGGAGTTTTGTTTTTAGGAGACTTGTTGGGTCCAAGAATTGATCTTGATAATGATCTATTGGTTTCAAGAGCTATTGCGGAAATTGTCCAGAAAAGAAAGTTGACCTTGGCGGTTGGGGAAGTGTTTCGTCCGATTTTTGTAGCAGATGTTGTCAGGATAATCGTTAAATGGTTATTTTCGTTTGGTCCCTATGGAAAAGAGATTGTTCTTTCAGGGAGCCAAATTTCTGGTGATACTTTCTGGAACTGTAATCAAAAACTAATCGGGGGGGTAAAGCTAAACTATAACCCAAGGATTTCTCCTAGGGTTTTTCCCAAGGGATACGAAGTCTACGCAATAAACAGTAACATACAGTTTTCCTTAGCTGAGACATATAGATGGTTAAGTAATAATTGGGCCGAGTATTCAGATGAATTGGGGAGAGAGAGAAAACCAATAAAGATAAGGCCTCGATCAAAGGTAAAACTTCCCAGGGGCACAAAACCAATTGTTGCTTTATTGTTATTAATTCTAGGTTTCCCCTTTTTTGCCCTCCTGGTATTTTTTTCTGTTTCACTTTTTTCGTATAAAGAATTTACAATAGGGAAATATGATACTGTGGAAAATTCGATTTTGCTGGCGAAAACTTTCGCAGTAGCGTCAGAAAGAGAAAGTGCAGTCTTAGCACACGTTCCCGGACTTGGCTTGGTTTATAAAGAAACACAATTCGCGGCGAACCTGGGGGAAGAGGTTTCGGGATTGGCTCTTCATTCAGCCGTGGTTATAGAAACTTCTGCACAACTTTTCGGTAATATCCTGGGGGACAAAGTCTACGATCCCTCTTACCAGTCTACTCAAATCGAATCAGGTTTGACGCTTCTTTATGACGATGTGTCGCATATTCAGGACAGTGTTGAAAACGCGTCTGTCTCAAAGGTTATCCTCGCTAAAAAGATATTGGCGAGGGTAGATTTTGAAAAATTTAAAAAACTTGTGTTTGAAGGCAGGGTGTTGGCACAAAACCTTCCGGCAATTTTAGGTAATGGCGAAAGTAGGACATATCTTATTCTTTTTGAGAACAACATGGAACTTCGTCCGACGGGTGGCTTTATAGGTTCCTACGGACTAGTTACCTTTGACAGTGGCAGGCTTAGCGATCTAACGGTGAGCGATGTTTTTTCTGCTGATGGACAACTGAGCGGGCACGTTGAACCACCCGGTCCGATTAAGAATTATTTAGGAGAGGCGAATTGGTGGTTGAGAGACTCCAACTGGGATCCAGACTTTCCAACTTCGGCGAAAAGAGCCGAGTGGTTTTTGGGTAAGGAAGTGAACAGAGAGGTTGATGGGGTAGTCGCGGTGGATCTTTCACCGATTAAGGAGATACTGAAGTTTACCGGCCCGGTTTTCCTGCCAGATTTCAATATGGACATCACTTCCGAGAATCTTTATGAGAAAACACAAAGTGAGGTGGAAAGCAAATTTTTTCCGGGAACCCACAAAAAAGCAAGTTTCCTGACAGCACTCTCGCGCGGCCTCCTTGCCGAAATTATAAAACTGAAAACATCCCAGAAACTCTCCGTTCTCGAATCATTTTATAATAGCCTTGATCAACGCCACGCGCAGATATATTTACACGATGATATTCCACAGACAGCAATTTCAGCGCTTGACTGGGACGGGTCTGTCGTTACCCCCACGTGTGGCCCGAATTGTTACGCAGATTTGGCTGGATTGGCTGAAGCAAACGTTGGAGACAACAAAGCAAACTATTTTATTCAGAGGACCATTAATCTTAGTATAAAAATTAGTTCCGACGAAGTTGACAGAAAATTGACATTAAATCTGAAAAACAGTGCAAACCCGGCTCTTGGGCCGTCCGGTAAATACAGGGATTATATTCGGGTACTGATTCCGACAGATGCAACTTTATTATCTGTTGAGAGCTATTCCGGAAACACGCAAGGGTATTTGTTGCCGGAAATTACGGACGTTAAAGACCGGAGGGAGGTAGGAGTTTTGGTGGAACTTTTGGGAGGTGAAAGTAAAAGTATTGAATTTGCGTGGGCGACAAAATTAAATGTAAGCTATCCTTTGGTCAGTTACGGTTTATATATTAGAAAACAAGCGGGAACCGGCGACGACCCTGTGAATCTTGAAGTAAGTAACAGTGGAATTCCAGTGCAGGCAGACCCAAGATTTTCCTTGACCAGGGCCGGTACTTACGTTTATAATACAACCTTGGCGCGTGATTTGTTCTTGCGCTTTTCTTGGTAATATGAATAAGCAAAGCTTGGCCAGCCAAGGCCCCGGTAAGCAAAGTTTGGCAGGTAAAGCCGGTAAACAAGTATTAAAAGCCGATATTAGAAAAGTTTCGGGTAGAAAGGTGAAAAACCTCCGTAAAGAAGGAATTTTGCCCGGAAATATCTATGGTAAGAAGATTAAGTCAGAGGCCGTACAAGTGGTCCTTAAGGATTTTGAGAAAGTATATAAAGAGGTAGGGGAGACGGGACTTCTAACTCTTGAGATCGGTAAAGAAGAGAAGCCGGTATTAATTCATAATCTTCAATTAAACCCGGTTACTGACGCCCCTGTGCACATAGATTTCTTGCAGGTGAACCTTAAAGAAAAAGTCGAGGCAGACGTCCCCGTTGAGCTAACCGGGAATGCTCTGGCAGAGAAGCAGGCAATTGGTACCGTTGTTCAGTATGTAAACGAAATTAAAGTAGAAGCGCTTCCTATGGATTTACCCGAAAAGTTTATCGTTGATACGAGTGAGCTGGCCGAGGTTGACCAGGCCATTATGGTGAAGGACTTGAAAGTTGACAGGAGCAAGGTTGATGTTAAGACGGGACCCGAAGAAATTGTTGTTAAGGTTGAACCTCCCCAGAAAGAAGAAGTTGTTATCCCTCCGGCCCCGGCTGAGGCGGAAGTTCCGGCTGAAGGCGAGGTGGTCACACCCGAAGGTGAAGTGCCTGCCGAGGGTCAACTGACAGAGGAGGGTACACCAGCCCCCAAAGAAGAGCCTAAGGCGTAATAGTGTAGTTTGGGTCAATTTCTTTTACTTTGTCTGTTCTTCCGATTTCAAACCAGCCTGGAATATAATTTGGGTTTTTGTTTAAAAAATCTTGCCAAAATTTTTCACTGGAATTGACTTGTGTTTCAGCCCCTAAAATTTTTTTGGGTGCCTGGTAGTTTTCTATGTTTACTGCTGTCAGAAGTAAAACAAATAGGACAGCGACAAATATGAAGAGTTCTGTGGCAGCTTTGTTGACTCTCTTGGCAGACATATGCTATTCTAAATTATGGACCCAAACGACCAAAATCCGCAAGGGGGGACAGAAGCGGTAAAGAAGCTTGAAAAGGATTTACAGAATCTTTCGCAACAGACGGTGGTCCAACAGCCTCCAGTTGCTCAAACACCAGCTGTTCAACAAAATCCACAAGTTCCGGAAACACCTGTGGCGCCACCTTCCACTTTACCAATCGAGACAAATACTCCTGTGCAAGAGAGCCCGAAGAAGGGTTCACCTTTAATGATAGTTGCGATAATTCTGGCACTTCTTGCAGTGTTAGCGGTTGTGGCGTATGTCTTTGGCGCAAAGCTTTTTACTGCTCAACCTACTCCGACCCCTGTGGTTAGTGTAGCTCCGTCAATTATTCCAACAGTAGTACCCACCGAAAGCCCGGCAGCTTCAGTTTCCGGTACACCATTTACAACGGCAACTCCGTCGGGAAGTCCAACGGCTAGTCCACCAAGTTCTCCGTCTGCGGTTCCAGCAGGTTACTAATGTCTAGTACCTAAGTCTTTGGCCAAGAAGAGGCAATTAGAAGTTCTTTATTACCCATTTCTTTCCAAATTGCCTCCGTTACAAACGGCATGAAGGGATGAAGCAGACGCAAGCTTCTATCTAAAACAAAATAAAGGGTTGGAGTTGCACTTGCGTCTGAATTTACAATTCTCAATTTACAATTTTCAATGTATTTATCGGCGAACTTGTGCCAGATAAAATCATAAATCGCCTCTACCGCTTCGTTTAGACGGTATTTATCTAAAGCCTTAGTAACTAATTTTGTTGTTTTTTTTAGTTCTTCCAAAATCCACCTGTCATCTGCGTTTACGCTTTTAACTTTTGACTTTTCACTTTTAACCCCATTCTGTAATACAAACCTTGCAATATTCCAGATTTTATTTGCGAAATTTCTTTGGCCGTTTATTTTTTGTTCATCAAGGGTGATGTCGTTTTCGATTAACCCTCCCCAGAGTAGCCCCATTCTTAAGGAATCTGCACCATATTTTTCAGCCATTTCGATTGGATTAATAACATTCCCTTTTGATTTACTGATTTTTTGTCCCTGGCGGTCTCTGACGAGCCCATGAATAACAACTTCTTCAAAAGGAACCTTGTCTGTTGCATAAAGCCCTAGCATTATCATTCTTATTATCCAGAAAGGGAGTATGTCATAACCAGTATTCATGACAGTGGTGGGGTAAAATTTTTCAAAATCTCCAGGTTTTGTTGTTTGAAGAGTTGCAAAAGGCCACTGGCTCGAGGAGAACCAGGTGTCGAATGTATCGGTGTCTTGGTTTAATTTATTATGTCCACACTTGGGGCATTCGACAGGCTCAGCCTCGTCAGAGACGATCCACTCGAGACATTTCTCACACCTCCACGCTGGAATTCTTATTCCCCAGACAATTTGGCGGCTTATATTCCAGTCTTTAAGATTTTTTAGCCAGTGGATTGCGATTTTTTTGTATTTTTCTGCTGAAAAATCTATCTTTTTGGTTTTAATAGCATTAAAAGCGTTTTTAGCTAATGAGTTCATTTTAATAAACCATTGTTTGGAAACCATGGGTTCAAGGGGTCCGTGGTCTTTATAGCAAGTTCCGACCGTGTGGTGAATTTTTTCTATTTTTTTAATTTTTCCGGCAGCTTCTAGGTCTTTAACGACTTCCGCTCTTGCCTCCTCAGCTTTCATACCGATATATTTCTCCGGTGTGGCAGTCATCCTTCCTTTTTCGTCGATTACGGAAATTACTGGTAATTTGTGTGCAGTACCAATCTCGAAATCGGTAGGATCATGCGCCGGTGTAATTTTCAGTGCGCCCGTACCAAAACTAATATCTACCAGATTATCCTCAATTACCGGAACCTCGCGGTTAATAAGCGGGATTTTTGCGGTTTTTCCGATTAAATCTTTATATCTTTTATCTTTGGAGTTAACGGCGACGGCTACGTCCGCAAAGATTGTCTCGGGACGTGTGGTAGCGATTATTACCGTTCCGTAATCCAAATAGTAAAGGTTATCGTCGCGCTCGACATAATCTACCTCAAGTTGGGAATAGGCGGTGCCGCAGCGGGGACAATAATTAACGATTCGTTCTCCCCTGTAAACCAAACCGTCGTCGGCAAGTTTCTTAAAGGTTTTGTAAACAATTTTGACAATATCGGGATCAAGTGTAAATTTGAACCTTGTCCAATCACAGGAAGCCCCGAGTTGTTTCAGCTGGGATTCCATGGTGCCCATGTTTTCCTGAACGTAATCCCAAATCATTTTGTAAAGGGTGTCGCGGTCAAAATCAAACCTGCTTTTTCCTTCTTTTGCCAATCTCTTCTCAAAAACAAATTGGGTTTCAATTCCTGCATGATCGCTTCCGGGAAGCCAAAGTGTAGGTTCCCCTTTCATTCTGTGGTAGCGGATAAGCGCGTCCTCAATTACTACAAATCTGGCATGACCAATATGAAGAGGATCGTTGGCATTAGGGGGAGGCATAATAATTGTAAACGGAGGCTTCCGACGTCCTGGGCTTGTCGAAGGAAGGTTTGGACTAAAGGCGCCGGAATCTTCCCACTTTTTGTAAATATCGGCCTCGTATTTTTTGTTATCGTATTGTGGTTCCATGCTTGTATTGTAACATCCGAAGTTGCATTTTGCAGAGAGAGGCTTTATACTCTCGTTTAGACTATGCATGAAGTTCTAGAAATTAAAAACCCAAAAATTATAGAAGTGGATATTGGTACTAAAGCCTCAGACGCTGGGGGAGTTTTGATTGGCTATGACCAGTCAGGCAAAAAAAGAGTTTGTTTAGAAGTTCCTGATGGGGCGCTTCCTGGTTATTGTTTTGGGCAACAGTGCAAGGAAAAGCAGGGAGGGACTTGCGATTGGATTCCCCAAACAGGATTTTCATAGTATATCTGCAATTTTAATCTTGGGTTTCGATCGACTTTGTTGGCGTCGGTAAATTCTTCTCTTTGAGCCTTAAAGTAAGCAGCAATTCCGATCATGGCGGCGTTATCTCCGGTAAGTTTTTGGGCATAAGGAAAATATACTGAAATTCCAAATTCTTTTCCCAATTTTCTGAGCCTATCTCTAAGTTGCACGTTGGCAGCAACCCCACCGCCTACCAATAGTGTGCTTGGCTTTTGCGGAAAATCATTGGTTAGGATAAAACGGACAATCCGAACAAGGTGAGTGAAAGCTGCGTCTTGAAAACAAGCGGCAAGATCGTAAATTTTTTCCTGTGTTAGAGGTTTTTCGGATTCGACCAGCTTGTTCATTGCAGTTTTAAGCCCTGAATAAGTAAACATCCTTCTTTCCTCTTGGCCGACGATCGGAATGGGTAGGGTATATTTTTTAGAATCCCCCATCTTTGTCATTTTTTCCAAAATCGCCCCGCCCGGGTAACCCAGTCCCAACACTCTTGCGGTTTTATCGAGGGCTTCTCCCAAAGCGTCGTCTTCGGTTTGGGCTAATGTTTCATAAGAACCAATTTTATTTATCCTGACTAAGACTGTGTTCCCCCCCGAGACTACTAGACCTAGAGCTGGATACTTGATACTAGATACTAGATACTCGCAGTTGGCAAAAGGGCTTAAGACATGGCCTTCTAAATGATTTACGGCAATTAATTTCTTGTTATATTTTATTGCCAGTTTTTTCGCTCTGTCGATTCCGACTCCGAGCGCGATTGAAAGACCGGGACCAACAGTAACGGCTATTGCATCTAAATTGTTAATTGTTAATTGTGAATTGTTAATTGCACGCTCTATAACCCAATCAATTCTTTCCTCGTGCATCCTTTGGGCTAGAGACGGCATTACTCCGCCGAATTTTGCATGCAAAGAAGCCTGAGACCAAATAATATTTGATAATATTTTTGTGTTGTCAGTTACCGCTGCAGCAGTTTCATCGCAACTTGTGTCAATTGCCAATATTCTCATTGAGTTACCCCCCAGGAAATTTTTCTTTCGTTTTTGCCTTTGCCGAACTCAATTTTTACCCAAACAATAATTGCTTCATCGTCGAATTCACGGATAATATCCGCGACGCGTTCCGCCCACTCGATCGCAACCACTGACTTGCCTTTTATTAAATCTTCAAATCCCAAGGCCTTTAGTTCCTCGGCATTTTCCATTCGCCACGTGTCGATATGGTAAAGCGAGTCTCGAGTATCTGGTATCGAGTATCTATTTTCCAGTGTATACGTTGGGGAGGTAACAAGTTCTGTTATTCCCATTGCATGTGCTAGCCCTTTTGTAAAAATAGTTTTTCCCGTTCCCATTTCGCCCTGGAGGGCAAAAATAATGGCACGTTTACCTTTGTGAATTTCATATTTTTGCCAAAGCTCCTTTGCCAAATTTTGTGTGGCCTCTTCACTTCTGCTTAATACCTCGTTTTTGTCTGTCAATTTAATTTCACCCTGCCGCAAGGTTACGGGATCATCGAGTGTTGTATCAATTACAGTTGAAGGTTCATTGTGCGGAAGCTCTCCGGCATCGATTATTAAATCAATGAGGTCTTTTTGTCTATCACTGATATTATCCAAAATGTCAGAAATTTTATAAGGGCGTTTTTTGTAACTGGCGTTGGCGCTTGTTGCCGTGACGGGTTTACCGAGTTTTTTAACTATATTGATGACCAGTTTATAGTCGGGGACTCGGATTCCAAGAGTTCCATTCTCGGACTCGACCCCGGTAGCAACCTTGTGTTTGCCTCTGGAAACAATAGTTAGGGGGCCAGGTAAAAATTCTTTGTATAAATTCTTGGCAGTCTCGTTTAACTCTACAAATTCCTCAGCCATTTTCTGTCCGGTAACGGCAATGGAATAAGGTTTTCCAAAAGGCCTATTTTTGTACTCAGTAAGTTTTTTAACCGCTTCAGAATTTGTAGCACCAGCCCCAATCCCATATAGGGTTTCGGTTGGGTAAACCACTAAACCTCCAGTTTTTAATACCTGTATCGCCTCCCGGGTCGCATTTTTGTCTAATTTGATGATTCTCATTTCAGTGATACTAATAACGCATATTATACCGCTCGTTGCCTCGTATCTAAAGAAAAACTATAATACCAGCTATGGAAGAGGAAGAGACACAAGAAGATAGCACCAAAAAATTCCTTGATGTTAAAAGGTGGCTAGAAAATATGTACGGTATTGGCAAGGTAATTTTACGTTATGGTGAAGATGATTGGGTAGTTATCGATGCGAACGAATTAACTGAGGAAAGGTTGCGCGAATTTATACAAGGAACGAACAGGATTTCTCAAATCGCAGATCCAGTTCCTCGCAAATAAACAGCCTGCCATGGACGGTAGTTACTTACAAAAGTTTTCTTGTAAATTTCCTGACCATTCCTTTTAACCGAATAATTGAAAGTGACTTTTGCCCCCCAGGCCTTAAAGTCAATTTGCTTGATGGTTCCTGTTGGAAGAGTGGGGTCATCTTGATAAAGGTCGTCGGGGGGTGCGGTTTTGTCTGTAACAACAGGTTTTGAGATGGTGGATGTTCTCCCGTCCCCGGTGCCGTAGAGCTCAAAAACCAGTGAGTAATGTTTGGGATCTGCTGTTGCCTCAATCAAAATATACCCCGGAGTATCATTTTTAAATTTCAAATCGGGAGAAGGTGAATAAACGGTGGCGTCGAGCCCCGGGGGAGAATCCTGTTCATAATATCCTACGCGGTAAGCGTGAGCCTGACGTTCGGTAATAGGAAGCCCTGCGTTAAGAATTGCTCTAAATAAAGTCGTCGAAACTTGGCAAACCCCACCTCCGTCTCCGAGAATAGTTTTGCCTTCAGAAATAATATAAGCCTGTTGGTACCCAGTAAAGCCTGAAACATCTCCCAAAGTATCGTTAAAAGAAAATGTTTCTCCGGGTTTTACTAAAGTTCCATTAATTCTTGATGCGGCAAGAACTATGTTGTGAACCCTGGAGGGAATGGAGTGGTAATAGGTGGAAGTTCCCCTGCCGACCAATTCCTTAATACCCAAATTGTTTACTTTATCTGTCGTAACTTCGGGCGGAGTTTTGGCAACGGGAATATCAAAACTTAGAGATATTTCATTGGAGTTTGCAAGCGTGTCGAGAGAACTGGTTAGTTGATTTTTGTATTTTTCTCCATTGACGTTTATTCCGTCGAGTGCCGGTTGGAACTGGGAGACCCGGCCGTTCTCAAAAATAAATTTTGGATTTTGCGGGCTTCTGTTAATGCTAACAGTTATTTTTTGAACGATGTCGATAATGGCCACATCTTTGTAGCCCGATTTTGGATCCAGAAGTTTCAAAATGTCATTGTCACTAAGACTGAAAGTACTGAATTCAAACTTCATTTGAATACTTTTTCCGATGTATTTTTCCGCCTGGGCCTGGAATTTATCGGCCTCGGCCTGGCTAAGTGTATGATCAATTGTGTCTACTGGTATCTCGAGACTTGCCGGTTTTGCCTGCGACAACGCTTCTCCAATTGCCGCCCTTAAGACCTCCTGATTAACCTCTTTTCCGGGAACTCCTTTATCAACTCTAGCCAAACCTTCGACAAGTTTTACGGATGGGTCTATTGGATCAATTGAGATTTGCCCTGAAATGACGGAGATTACCTTTGCAAGTTTTTCATTATCTAAATTTGTAATGAGGCCGAGACTTTCTGGGTGGAAAAGGACGTCAATGCGTTTGCCTAAATCGTAAAAGAAATTCCCCGTTCTGGTATATTCATAAGCTCTTTCTGCCGAGGCGGTAAAGTCGTAGGAGAGCTCTATGTCACTTGTTTTTATTTTGAATGATTGATCTTGGTATGTAAGTGTTAAGGCTGCAGGAACTTCGGTTTTTTCGGATAGTATAAATGTGGAGTCTTTGGGGGTTTTTCCACCGATAGCAACGCCGGCAATACTAATACCGGGGTAAATTTTTCCTGCGAAGGCAGCCGAGTATAAAGCAAGGCTGCCAAAAATAATTATAGTAAGAATAAGTGAAGGGATAATAAGGTAAATTGTCGCGTTTTTAAGAAAACGGTGCAGAAATTTTCTCACACCCTTCAGATAACGATATCTTGCCATATTCCTCGCATATGATACCATTTAGATAGAAACGAAAGCTAAGAAAATATAAAAATGCCGCCCAAAAATATTTACGAAAATAACACCGCCTTTACACCGCAGCCGGTACTCCAAGTTCCTACCACCATTGGGACTCCGGAGACACCTCAGCAGCTACCGGTTATTCCTCTTCCTAAAAAAAGTTTTCCTAAAATCTTTATATTTATAGGGGCAGCCATACTACTGCTCCTGCTAATCTTTTTGGCAATAAAACTGGTGGGTTCAAAAAAGGGGTCTTCCGGTCAAATAACCTGGTGGGGTCTTTGGGAAGATTCTTCTACAATTTCTCCATTAATTTCGGCTTATGAAGCATTGCACCCAGGGGTGAAGATTACTTATATAAGGGAGTCTCAACAGGATTATAGAGAAAGGTTGACAAGTGCTTTGGCTAAAGGAACGGGCCCTGATATTTTTACAATTCACAATTCCTGGGTGCCCATGTTCAGAAATGACCTTGATAGTCTTCCTGCATCTGTTACGAACCCTGCGGATTATGCAAAAACATTTTATCGGGTAGCATCCTCTGACTTGACAGTTGGAAATTCGATTGTTGGCATCCCGCTTGAATATGATGCCCTAACTCTTTTTATAAACGAGGACATTTTTAGCGCGGCGGGTAAGGCTCCGCCCACCACATGGGATGACCTAAGAGTTTTGGCAAGAGAACTTACAGTAAAGGATGATCAGGGCACAATTACCCAGGCGGGTATTGCACTAGGAAGAACGGAAAATGTTGACCATTGGCCGGAAATATTGGCTTTATTGATGTTGCAGAATAATGTTGACCTTAGTAACCCCACCGGGAAAAATGCCGAGGGCGCGCTTATCTTTTTTACCAATTTTTCTTCGGTTGACGGAGTCTGGGACGCGACACTGCCTCCTTCTACCCAGGCTTTTGCTGCAGGGAAACTGGCGATGTATATAGCTCCTTCCTGGCGTGCTTTTGAGATTCAACAAGCTAATCCCAATCTTAAGTTCACGACAGCGCCTATTCCACAACTTCCGAAAGACGACCCAGCACAACCCGACATTACTTATGCCACCTACTGGGCACAAGGTGTTTGGGCAAAAAGTACGAATAAAGCTACCGCCTGGGATTTCTTAAAGTTTTTAAGTACACAGGACTCTTTGCAAAAAATGTTTCAGAGCGAGGCGGTTGTACGAGGTTTTGGGGAGCCGTACCCAAGAGTCGATATGGCGCAACTTCTAACGGACCATCCGACACTCGGCCCCATTATTAATCAAGCTTCGGGTGCTCGGAGTTGGTATCTTGCGTCCCGAACGTTTGACGGACCGACAGGCATTAATTCCCAACTTGCCAATTATTTTGGCGATGCAGTTAACGCAGTTGCCGATAATAAAGAGTCTGTAACACAAGCGCTTGCCACTTGTGCACAGGGGGTTGCCCAGGTACTCTCTCAATATAGGCTTGTTGTCAAATAATGCCGAATCTTTATACGATTGCCGTATGTCAGAAATCTAGCGAGGAGGCGCTAAGCGCAGCCGAAAAATTTAGTGTTGTCTACCACAACCTTTTTGATTACCCTTTAACTTTTGCAGACCTCATTAAATGGAGTCCAGGTAAGGTTTTTTCTCCAACCTATGCGCAAGCTTCGGTGATTTGTCAAAATGGTTATTTTTTATTACAAGGGAGGGAAGGACTGGATTATAAAAGGGCTCTTAGGGGCAGGATTTCTGTCAAAAAACTAGAAATCGCAATAAAGGCCTCTAATATTTTGTCGTTAATTCCAAGTGTCAAAATGGTAGCAGTAACCGGTTCTTTGGCAATGGACAATGCGGCGGACGAAAGTGATATTGATTTTTTAATTATCACAAAAGCAAATTTGATTTGGACAACCAGGCTTCTGTCGTATTTGTTTTTGAAAATTTTTAAGTTTGACTTACGAAAGGCGGGAGATAAAAAACAAAAAGATAAAGCCTGTTTAAATATGTGGCTAGATAAGGGTGACCTTGCCTGGAGGAAAAATGATAGAAATTTCTATACAGCCCACGAAATTGCCCAGATTGTTCCACTTGTGAATAAGGATAAAACTTACGAGATGTTTTTGTACGAAAACAGATGGATTTTGAAATATTGGCCAAATGCCGTGAGAATAGTTAAATCAAAAAAATCAGCGTCAAACAATAACTGGCTGGTTTCATTGCTTCTGACACCCATAGAAAAGGTGGCTTATTGGCTTCAATACTGGTATATGAAACCCAAAATCACACGCGAAATTGTTATGCCGAAAAGGGCTATTTTCCATCCCCAAGATTGGGGAGCCTATGTTTTATCAAGACTTAGCCCTTGACAATAGCTTCTAACCTCATTTACAATAGCACTCGTCGGGTTGGAATGCTAAATTGGATATTGACAACCTGACAATTTTTTGTAGAATCCAAAATTGAATATGGCTACCAAATTAAACCTCAAACCAACCGCGGGATATCTTCTTATTGAGCCTCTGGAAAAAGAGGTTAAAACTGCATCAGGTATTTATCTTCCTGACACAGCAGGCGAAAAACCACAAAAAGGAAAAATATTAGCGGTAGGGCCGGATGAAGTTACTGATAGCGGAGCCAAAAAGACCTCTCCCGCAAAAGTTAATGATATTGTAATTTACAAAAAATGGGGCGGAAATGAAGTCAAAACTGGAAGTACTGAATACCTGTTTGTAAAGTTTGAGGATGTTTTAGCAATAGAAACTAAATAAGCAAAGCTTGAATCGATCTAAAAATGGCAAAAAAAATAATTAGTGGAGAAGAGGCTAGACAGGCGTTATTGAAAGGGATAAACCAACTTACCGATGCTGTTGCTGAAACGCTTGGTCCCAAGGGCAGAAATGTAGCTATAGATAAAAAGTGGGGTGCTCCCAGTGTCATACACGATGGAGTTTCTGTTGCAAAAGAAATTGAACTCCCAGATGCATACCAAAACATGGGAGCCCAACTTGTTAAAGAGGCAGCCTCCAAAACATCTGATGTTGCTGGGGATGGCACTACCACATCCACAATAATTGCTCGAGCGATAGTTGAGGAAGGAATTAAGATGATAACGGCAAAACACAACCCAATGATTATGAGACGCGGAATTGAGAAGGCGGGGGAATATGTGATTGAGGAATTGAGAAAAAAATCCCACCCAATTAAGCTTTCTGATGCAGCCAGTGTTGCGACCGTTTCATCGGGCGACCCGAAATTGGGCTTATTAATCGCGGATGCGTTGAAGAAGGTTGGTGGTAAGGATGGTGTGGTTACAGTTGAGGAAGGTAAAAGCCTAGAAACAACATTCGAACACAAAGAGGGGATGGAATTTGACAGGGGTTATGCTTCTGCCTATTTTGTAACAAACCCTGACAAAATGGAGGCTGAAATTGAGGGTGTTTACATTCTTTTAACAGATAAAAAGATTTCCTCGATTCAAGACCTTTTACCTTTCTTAGAAAAATTTGTAAAAGTTTCAAAGAATTTGGTAATTATCGCGGATGAAATTGAAGGTGAGGCCTTGGCGACCCTGGTTGTAAACAAACTTAGGGGAACTTTCAACGTCTTGGCTATCAAAGCTCCCGGGTTTGGTGACAGAAGGAAAGAAATGCTTGAAGATATAGCGGTATTAACCGGTGGAACAGTCGTATCGGAAGACACAGGCCGCAACTTTGAATCTGTTGAAGTAACAGATTTAGGACAGGCTGAAAAGATTTGGGCAGATAAGGATAATACCAGGATCATTGGCGGGAAAGGCGATAAGAAGGCAATTGATGCCAGGATTGCTTCTATCAGAAAGCAAATTGCTGCATCAGATAGTGATTTTGATAAAGAAAAATTTGAGGAAAGGTTGGCCAAACTTACTGGAGGGGTGGTACAGATAAACGTTGGGGCTGCGACTGAAGTTGAATTAAACGATCGCAAAGAGCGTATCAAAGACGCGGTGGCCGCAACAAAAGCTGCATTGGAGGAAGGAATTGTGCCAGGCGGAGAAGTCGCAATATTAGACATAGCTAACAAAATGAATAAAAAAGACCTTGAGGATGCAGAAGCAAGTCAGGATGAAATTGTTGGGTTTGAAATCGTTAAGACTGCTCTTGAGGCGCCATTTAAAAAATTGATTCAAAACTCTGGCTTAGAGCCCGGAGAGCTTATCGCAAAGGCTAAAGAGGTCAGCGCGAATGGACAAGGATACGACGTACTTAGTTTGGAGTCGGTCGAGACGGCAAAACCGATAGACATGATTAGCGCTGGGATAATAGATCCGTTAAAGGTTGTAAGATCGGCAGTTCAGAACGCTATATCAGTAGCAACGATGATATTGACAACAGAAGTATTGGTAACAGATATCCCCGAGGAAAAGAAAGAACCTCAAATGCCCGCAGGCGGGATGGGAGGAATGGACTACTAATCTAAGTTATCTTTCCAAAAAACCTTTATTTATGGTGGAGCCTTGAAAATAGATGGTCCTTGTGTTATTTTTCTCCAAATGGTTGAAATAATAGAGGTGGCAAGAAAGCTGGTAGAAAAAGAAGGCGTTTTGTTTCTGCTAGCGAAGGATAAGCGTTTTTTAACAGAACTTAGAGTTAAAGAAGGGTCTGGTTTCTACGGTCGCTTCAGGGTACCTGGCGGTGAAATTGAGAAGGGAGAGTCACCCGTCCAAGCAGCCTTTAGAGAAGTGTTTGAAGAACACGGAGTGGTTGTAAAAAAGATGGTTTATCTTGACACTTTTGAGGACGTAACACTAAACAATCAGCTTGTCAGGCTTCATGCGTTTTTAATTGTAGACTATGCTGGTGAACCAAAGGAATTAGAGCCAGAGAAAAGTCTTTTATATTGGTTTGAAGAAGATAAAGCTACAGAGTGTCTTAAACTGGCATCTAGTAGATTGGTTCTCAATTTGGCAAGACAGTACTTATCTGGACAAGATCGTTAGGGGATTGAGGGGGACTCCGTTTTGGTGGATTTCAAGGTGAAGATGGGATCCTGTTGCATGTCCCGTTGCTCCCATTTCCCCAATTTCGGTATTCATATCAACTGTCTGTCCCGTTTTTACCTCGATTTTTGAAAGATGGGCATAGTAGGATTCTAAGCCGTTTTTGTGTGTCAAAACTATTAAGTTTCCGTAGCCCGTATGATCCCATCCAGCATAGGCGACAACCCCAGGCATAATAGGTTTTATCGGATCTCCTTTTTCACCACCAAGATCAACTCCCGGGTGGAAGAAGCTATAGCCCTGGTTAATCTTCACCGAATCTAGCGGATATTGCATGCCTTTTTGGGTAATAAGTGTAGTTTGGACCCTAATTACTGTCTCGTCCGCTTGCGCTTGGACGCTCGCGGTCTGGGGGATAAAACTTGTGGC
>Ga0187886_1000597_pt1 | contig 41088 bp, 35 predicted proteins | sample June2016WEW_20_1_FD_133001 | JGI IMG/M metagenome (GOLD analysis project Ga0187886, IMG submission 133001) | Peatland microbial communities from SPRUCE experiment site at the Marcell Experimental Forest, Minnesota, USA - June2016WEW_20_150 | ecosystem: Environmental > Terrestrial > Soil >...
CATCACGCAGCAGGCCGGCCTCACCCACGAAATGGGTCCGGATTTGCAGCCGCTCTTTTCCGCCATCCTGCGCCACATCTCCCCGCCCATGGTGGATCCGGATGCGCCGCTGCAGCTGCTGGTGGCCTCGCTCGGATACGACAATTACCGGGGTGTCACCGCCGTCGGCCGGATCTTCGCCGGGCAGATGCATGCCGGCGAGAAAGTCGCCCGGATGACCCTCGCCGGCGATATTCTGGAGGAGCGCGCGCGGTACCTCTACATCCACCAGGGGTTGGACCGGGTGGAGGTGGAGAAAGCGGAGGCCGGGGAAATCGTCGCCATCGCGGGGCTGGAAGGAATCGCGATCGGCGAGACGCTGGCCGATCCGGAAAACCCGGTGGCGCTTCCGCAGATCAAAGTGGAAGAGCCGACAGTCCGGATGATCTTCGGCGTGAACACCTCGCCGTTCTCGGGCCGGGAAGGCCGCTGGGGAACGTCGCGAAAATTGCGCGAGCGGCTGTTCGAAGAGCTGCGGCATAACGTCGCCCTGCGCGTGGAGGAAACTGGCACAACGGACACCTTCATCGTCTCGGGCCGGGGGGAATTGCACCTGGGAATTCTCATCGAAACCATGCGGCGCGAAGGATACGAGTTCCATGTTTCGCGACCGGAGGTGATCTTCCGGACGGCGGAGGACGGGACGATGCTGGAGCCCTTCGAGGAAGTCCACATCGAAACCAGCCCCGATACGGTCGGCGCCGTGGTGGAAATGCTAGGCTCCCGCCGCGGGCAGATGATGAATATGGTGGATTCGCAAAAGGGAAGCGTGCAGCTGACCTACATCGCGCCCACACGCGGCCTGCTCGGCTTCCGCTACCAGTTCCTGAATGCCACGCGGGGAAACGGCGTGATGAATGCCGTGTTCCACGGGTATGATTCGATGGCCGGGTCGGTGCCCACTCGTTCCACCGGTTCCATCGCAGCTTGGGAGGCCGGCACCACGACGAACTTCGGACTGAAAAACGCCGAAGAGCGCGGGGTATTGTTCCTCGGACCGGGAGTGGAAGTCTACGAGGGAATGGTGGTAGGGGAACAACAGCGGCCGGGAGATCTGCCGGTGAATGTGTGCAAGAAAAAGCATCTGACGAACATGCGCTCGTCGAACAAGGATATCGAAGTGCGCCTGGTGACTCCGCGCCAGATGAGCCTCGACGAATGTCTGGAATTTCTGGCTGAGGACGAACTCCTGGAAATAACACCCATCGCGTACCGCATCCGCAAGAGGATTCTGAATACCGAGGAACGTGGAAAAGGTGTGAAACGAGCCAAGGAAGAACTGGCCGAGAGGGAGAGCAAGGAACAGGCCCGGTAAAGACGGTGAATCCCCATATTAGAGCAGTGTTCTTCATTTAATGATTACGGTGAGAGAGAAGCGGAAAATAGACCATGGACCGTCGACCATAGACCATAGTTCATATAATCCACGGATTAATGTTAGTAAATAAGAATGAATCGAGATTGCCAAAGGGATTTATAAGCGATCAGACTCATTATCGTGATATTGATCGCCGAAAAAACGATGCTAGTCGCAACAAAATAGATGGCCATTCGTATAAAATATTGTATTTTGCTTGGCTTTGCGGTTTATAGATAAAATTCGACAGACTGTAACTCGATTGGGAGGCAGGACTCCATGCCATTGACAATCCATTGCACCATGTGCGGTGCGAATGTCGTCGCGGACGATCTGGAGATCCGTCGAGAAATTGCCGTCTGCTCGCATTGTTCGACGGTCCTGCGGATTACCAACAAGGGAACCGAGGCATACCGGGAAGCGCTACAATCCTCCGCTGTGCCGGAAGGAGTCGTTGTCCAGCGCTTAAAGCCGGGCAGCCTTTCGATCGCCGCGCGGCGAACAACCAAGGCACTCGCGATCAACCGCCCGGAACTCGTCCAGGGCACGCTGATCGGGCTTGCCATCAGCGGCGGCATCACCGCCGCAGCGGCGGTCCTCTCCGTACCGTTGATCCTCATTTTCGGCAAGGATCTGATCGCGTTCATTATCGGGAGCTTGCTTCTGATCCTTATCCCCGGCTCATTCATCGCGGTCTTTGCATCGATCTTGGTCCTTTCCTTCACGCACAAAACACTTCCCCCGCTGCGAATGGATGAGGGGACCGTGTATCCTTCGATGGTCGGGATGAAACCCTTTTCGGCGGCGGCAATCCGCCAGATGTATTCCACGGCCACCAAGGTTATGGTTGGATCGGCGGAAAGAAACTTCTTCAGCTACATGGTCTGCGCGCTGATGCAGGACGACCAGCGCATTGCTTTGATCGGGCCGCTCAACAGCCCGGAGACCGCGCTGTATATCGAGGAAACGCTCGAGGCGGACTTGGGAATTCTAGACCTGCCCGTGTATGGAGACGAAAAACTTCCGGCGCGCGAAGACAGACCTTTGCCCGTCTCGCCGAAAGAAACTCCGTTGACAGGTTTGCATTGCGACGGATGCGGCGCGGAATTAACCGCCGGGCCGGAGGACAAGCGCCGTGGATATACCGTCTGCCGGTATTGCGGGGGTCTGACGCTGCTTTACGAACCGGGAAGTTCGAAACCCATTCTTGGGATACCGTCATCGGTTCAGAAAGATTCACAATACCTCATGGAGACCGACAGCGAAGGAACCACCGTCATGACCCGCAAGTCGGCTGTTCCGGTGGTTAAGATATCCGGCGGGCGTATGGAGCTTTCCCCTCTGACCGGATCGCAGCAAACGATTCCTCTTGCCAAGATCGTCCGTCTTCAAATCAAGGTGATGGATAATCCGGCGAAAGAAGGATCCGCCGGGGCGGCGATCGCGGCCGGAATGCTGAAGCTCGGAGACGCGATGGCGTATTCGGGCGAGGTCGATCCGGCCAAACTCATCCGGGATTCGCTTATTTCCACGGAATATATGATCACCGTAAAAACCAACGAGGGGAAGGAAATCCCCATGCTCTCCGGTATCCGCGATTTGCCGGAAGCATTCTTTCTGATGGGTTCCATCCGGCGGGTGTGCAATCTCCCGTAACCTATATTGTTTTTCGCGCTTCGATTGCCCGCCGATGGTCGGCGTAATGGTCATAGGTGTTTAACACCACCCACTGGGCGAGCGGTTTAGGGTCCGGCCCGAAGCAGAGGGTTGATGCGGCCAAGGCTTCTTCCCCGATTTTAACCAGCTCCGACATCAACCAGCGATGGGTTTCATACCAGTCGGATTGCACTTCCACCAATGCCCGGCCGCGGTTCCGTTCAAACAGGATCGCGTTGACTTCATTTTCGTCGGCCCGGTCGATCACAGCCGGATCGACGCACAGGGCTTCGGCCGCGGACATGCCGAGGAACTGATTGAGGATCAGAAATTTTTCCCAAGCGGCGATATGGGCGAGAATGTCCTTGACCGACCACTCGCCGGGATCGCGGCGGATGATTTGCGGTTCGCTCAGGACGGAGAGAACAGCCGAAAAGGCTTCCCACTCGTCGTGAATGCGGGAGTGCAGAATCTCCAGGTCGGTAGGTGGAAGCGTATCGTTGTCCGTCACGGTTGTGTCCCTTCCTTTCCCATACGGGCCTGTGCCGACGGGAGATGAAGACCGGTCACGACTGGGAATACGGGCTGGTCACGACCGGCCCCTACATATTTATATCAGAATATTCTCTTTGTCTCGGTCCCACCGCAATGGGTTATTGACGATGTAGGCACGGATTCTATTCCAGGCCGCTTCGCTTCGGATGATATGTTCGTAATAATTGCGTTGCCAGATTTGGACGGCGGGTGTCTTCCGTAGGAGATTGATTCGTTTGGCGGATACGGTTTTAAAGGCGCCGATCAGGTCGCCCAGCGATTTGCGTTTTTCGGGATCGTTGATCGAAGGAGCCGGTAGATCGATGAGACGATTGCCAACCGTAAGGGCCGGTAGATTGATGAGACGATTGCCAACCGTAGGATCCGGTAGATTGATGAGACGATTGCCAACCGTAGGGGCCGGTCGCGACCGGCCCCTACCACAATTGGAATGAATCATGATAATCCCGTGGATATGGTTGGGCATGACGATCCACGCATCCAATTCGATATATGGATATTGTCGCGGCAAGCATTCCCATGTTTCGAACGCAATGCATCCAAAATCGTTCCAATGCATTTCCCCATCGATAATTTCCCCGAAGAGGTGTTCGCGATTACGCGTGCAGAGAGTTACGAAATAGGCACTAGGTTGGGTGTAATCGTATCCGGGTAATCGGATGGATTTCCTGCACCGAATCGATTTGGACATTGAAATCCCCCTACCAGATGATTCGCGACCGGGAATACGGGCCCGTCAAGACTGGAGATGCGGGCCGGTCACGACCGGGACAACGGCCCGGTTACGACCGAGAAAACGGCCCGGCCGCGACCGGGAATGCGGGCCGATCACGACCGGGAATACAGGCCGGTCACGACCGGGAAAACGGGCTGGTCACGACCGAGAAAACGGGCCGGTCACGACCGAGAAAACGGGCCGGTCACGACCGAGAAAACGGGCCGGTCACGACCGGCCCCTACCAATTCGCATCGAACGTCGTCCGGTCGCCGGTAGGCGATGCGATCAGCGATGCGGCGCCGCTGATGTTCCCCAACTGCATCGTCCAGGAGGACATCGTACCCTGGGAGAAAACGAACTGGGTGTTATTGACCCACGCCAACCGCATCACGCTGCCGGGGACCGGAACCGTCCCTCCGGCGAGCGACCCGATGAAGACCGTCGTAGGGGCGCTGACGTAGTATGCGAAATGCTGTCCGTCCGGAGCGAACGAGAGCACCGCCGTTGTGCCGCTTCCCAGATGCAGCGAGGTGGATCCGTCAAGCGCGGAGACATAGCTGTCTTTCACGCTCGGATCCGCCGTCGGGCGGAGGTATCCCACTCGGTCGAGGGAAGGCGAAAGGACCCCCGACGGCAGGAAGAAAAGTCCGCTTAGGGTGGAGACCAGGGTCGCCGCGCCGCTGGACCCGTCGACCGACCAGATCGCGCCGGTGGGCGCGGCCGCGAACGGATCCTCGGAGGGGATGATCACGCCGAAACGGGAAGAATCCGTCGCCCAGACAACCGGCGGATAATATTGGTATTCGCTATACGTTATGATCGCGGGGAAGGTAATGACGCTCGCGTGCAAACCGGAGCCGTCGATGGCGGCCACTGAAAGGAACGTGGCGCGCGAGATGGCCATCTTCGTGCCATCGGGCGAAGGGTACGGATCGCCGCCGTTACCCGCGGTGTAAATGGTCGTGATCGCGCCGGTATCGGCATCCACCGCGAAGAGATCGTCATTCCGGGAAAGGCCGGGCCCCTCGAATTGCCCCCGGGTATTTAGAAAGATCCGGTGCGTGCCCGGAACCCACTGCAATAGATTAACCTCCACGTACGACGCTCCGCCGGGCGCCTCCAGCGCGCCGACCTGCCCCGAGGTGAGCAATGTGCGGTCCCCTGTGCCGTCGGAATTCACCACGCGGACCTCGGCCGGTCCGCTGGAGCCGCCGTGCCGGGTGTAGACGACGAGTGCGCCGTCATCGGAAAGGTATACCCCATCCACGCCGGTCATGGTCGAGAGCTGGACTGGTGCGGCAGGCGGCTGGACGATCCACGGTGTCTCGCCGGAGATAAATGCCACCCGCAGTTGCGGTTCCGAGGTGGGCGAGGGGGCGAGCGTGGCGGTGACGGTCGGCATGACGGTCTGGGTTGTCGTTGAGCCTGGCGTATCGGCAATGGTTGGACCGCCGCCCACGGGCAGGGTGACGGCGGAGCCGGCTGCGGCGGCTTCCGTGAGGGTGCCGGCCACCTGACTTTCGATAGAGTGGCCTGCAGCCAGCGCCGTATTAACGCTCCCGCCGGAAATGTTACAACCGATCGAGACCAAGGCAAGGGAAAGCGTGATTAGCAGAAAGTGTTTGGTCCGCATAATTTCCACCTAGTTCCATTCCTTCAGCGCCAGCAACCGGAGCAGGACCAGCGCAATCAGGGCGCCCGGAACAGCACCGCCGAGATTAAGCGCACCGGCCGTCCACAAACGGAAGCCGGTTCCCTCGGCGATGAAGTGTCCGGCGGCAAAGCCGATCCAGGATACAAGGATGCATAACCCGAACATCCGGTAGGATTTCGAAGGGCGGACAATAAAGAAGACCGCACCGATAAGAGTGGCCAGGAACAGTCCAAAAATCCACGCCAATGGGTTCATTCACTCGCCTCCGCAATAATCGCCGTTCCGAGGCAGACCTCACCCTGGTAAAAAACGGCGGCTTGGCCGGGAGTGACGTCGCGCAACGGGTGCTCGAACCGGACCCGCACGATGCCTGCGTGTTGCACCGTCACCTCCGCCGGTTCTTCCTTTGAAGTGTACCGGATTTTCACTTGGGAGGGAAAGACATCCGCCGGCGGTGCACCGGTTACCCAGGCAGCATTTTCGGCAAACAAGCTCCGGTGGCCGAGCTCTTCCACCGGGCCGACGACAAGCACATTGCGCGCAGGATCGATTTCCAGAACGTACAGCGGGCGGGGGGAAGAAACGCCGATCCCCTTACGCTGGCCGATGGTGAAAGCCGCCAATCCCGGATGCCGGCCCAGTACCTCGCCGCGGCGGGAGAGGATCGGGCCGGGGGTAAAGGACTCGGGCGCGTACTTTTTCAGGAAGCGGCGGTAATCGCGGTCGGGGATGAAGCACAAATCCTGGCTGTCCGGGCGTTCGGCGACGGCAAGATTCAAACCCCGGGCGCGCTCACGCACTGCGTCCTTGGTCATTCCGCCGAGCGGGAAGAGCGTGCGGGCGAGGTCCGCCTGGCCGAGCGAGGCGAGCACGTAAGATTGATCCTTGGCCGGATCCACCCCGCGCAGCAGCTCGAAACCAGAAGTGGTTTTCTGGATGCGGGCATAATGACCGGTGGCAAGGTATTCCGCGCCGAGGGCCAGCGCATGCCGGAGGAGAAATCCCCAGCGGACCTTGCGATTGCACTCCAGGCAGGGGTTGGGCGTGCTTCCGCGGCCGTACGCCGCAATCATCGGCGCGACCACTTCCTGGCGGAAAAGCTCGGCGGCATCGATGACATGGAAGGGCACGGCAAGCTGCTCCGCCACACGCCGGGCGAGGGCGACGGCGCTGGAGGCGCAGCAGCGGTTCTCGAACTCGGTATCCGGGTCGGCCCACAATCCGAGCATCAACCCGGTCACTTCATAACCCTGTTCGAGAAGCAGCGCCGCGGCGACGGAGGAATCCACGCCGCCGCTCATGGCGACGGCGACCTTGGGACGCGGGGAAGGAGGCATGGGGTGCATTCTACTTGCCGGTAGTATGGGCGTCAACGATGAGAGCACGGAGTATATCAACTCGAAGCAGCCTTACATGAACACCGGCGGCTCGCTCGGTGGTTATACCCACCAAATCTCGAATGATTTGCAATACAATAACCATCGGTATATCATAAGAAGAAGACAGATAGACCCTGGACTGGGCCATCGGAATCCTTTAGCGTCAAATACAGATTTGGGCCCGGCCTATTAAAAGTAATAGGAGGACGCCCATGAGCCGCTCAGGAAAGACAGCAAAACCCTCGTCCGACGAACAAAGCAAATCACAGCCAGATTCGGCTGTGAAAAGCGGTGGTGGGCGCGAAGGTGTTCAACGCCGGCCGATCAATTTCCTTCACGCCGCGGTTATTTTGGCCGTTATAGTAGTGGGAATAAACCTGTGGGAAATCTTCTTTATAAAAGATCAAGAACTGCGAACCGGCCTATCGGATGTGATTCCATTTATCGTTGATTTATTGGTAAGCATTGTTTTATTCATCGCTGCAAAATATTCTGCCGTCCGCTCAAAACGTCTGGCGATTGCCTGGGGAACGATTGCCTTGGCCATACTCTTTTATTCCCTTGGTGATGCTGTCTGGTTAATTCTTGAAGTCGGTCTGAAGGTCGAACCATCTCCATCCCTCGCGGATGGATTTTATCTGTTTTATTATCCTGCTTTTCTAGTGGGAACGTTTCTTTTGCTGGAAAAACCTGCCACCACCGGTTTGTTGATCAACAGAGTTTTGGACATGGGCATTATCCTGGGTTCCGCCATCATCGGATTCTGGGGTTTTTTGATTGGGCCGCTCGTCAGTTCAAACGCCGGTCAGCCGCTGTTGGAACAATGGATATTATTTGCCTACCCGGTCGGCGACCTGGTACTTATCGGGGCTTTGCTTCTGATTATCTATAACCCTTTTGAGCATCAAGAAAAAACACCGATTTATTTCTTAGCGGGAAGCTTACTGGTAACGATTGTCGCGGATTCTATTTACAGCTACCAATCCCTCTTGGGAACATACGTCAGCGGAGGTTTTCTGGATCTCAGTTGGATTGTGGCTTCTCTACTGGCTGGTTTGGCAGGTGCATCCCAAGTGGTGAGTATCCAATCAACCCATCGTACTGGAAAAACCTCACTCCAGGATGTATTTCAGGACCGATTGAAAGCATTACAACCATATGTGCCATATTTTTGGTTAGCTGCCGTATTTGTCTTGCTTGTAAGAAGGGGAATGGGGTTTACGCTGATATCGATGGGCTTTTTATCCTTATCCTTGGCGGTTGGAGGGATCATTGTCCTGGTGATTATTCGGCAAATCATCGCCTTAACCGAGAACAACATGCTGAATAGCCGGCTGCAGAAATCAATGGAAAGAATTCAAGTCCAGGCAACCGAGTTAGAGAAAACAAATCTTGAGTTACAGACCGACATCGCTGAGCGCAAGCATGGGGAAGAGGCGCTGTACGCGCGCGGGGTACAGCTATCCGAGGCCCTTAGGGTCGCTCGCATGGCTTACTGGGAGTACGACGTCATTCACGATCAATTCAAGTTCAATGATCAGTTCTTCGATCTCTTTCATACGACAGCGGAACAGGAAGGCGGCTACAGCATGTCTTCCGCCCGTTATGCCCAGCGGTTTGTCCACCCGGACGACGCAGCCTTAGTCGGAGTGGAAATCCGGAAGGCGCTCGAGACAACCGACCCGGAATACCAGTCCGAGTTGGATCATCGTATTATCCGTGCCGATGGCGAGACGGGCTACCTCTCCGTCCACATCCGGATTGAAAAGGATGCCCAAGGCCGCACCGTGAAGACCCGCGGCGTGAACCAAGACATCACCGGGCGCAAACAAGGGGAGGCCGCACTGCACCAAAGCGAGGCTTTGTTTCGAACGCTGTTTGAACTCTCTTCGGATGCCATTGTGCTCATCGATCCTCAAGATCCCAATGCCCCTTGGCCGATCGTCGATTGTAATGCAGCCGCTTGCCTGATGAACGGCTATACGCGCGACGAAATGATTGGGCAGTCCATTGATATCATTAACTTGGCCCCTTCCGGGCCGGTTGAGCGAAGCGCGTACATGGACCTAATGCGGAAGGGGGGGATCAATAAATATGTAACCCAGCATCGCCGCAAGGACGGAACCGTATTCTTTGTCGATGTTTCGAACACGATCTTCACCGTTGGCGGGCGTGACTTGCTATTGGGTATCGACCACGACATCACTGATCGCAATCGGAGGGAAGACGAGATCAAACACCGCTTGGCCGAACTCGAAGCTATCAACAAGGTCTCATCCGACCTCCGCGCCGCCCAAACGCTGGAAGAGATACTCCCCCTGTTACTGGACACAATTTTGGAAGTCATGCATGCGGCTCAAGGAAGCATCTGGCTCTACGATCCGATCAAGGATGAATTGGATCCGGTGGTCACGCGCGGATTTGAAGCGCAGACCGGAATGCCGCCTCTGCCGTCCGTCAAGCCCGGCGCGGGAATTGCCGGACGCGTCTTCGCCAGTGGGCAACCCTATGTCTCTGGCGATTTCCAGTTGTATCCGAACCTCTCCAAAACGACGCGTCAATTGATTCCGCCCGGTATTGGCGGAGCCGCCATCCCAATTCGCGCCGAGGAAAACATTCTTGGCACGATCATCGTCAACGTACCTTTCCCACGGGAACTGACGCCGGACGAAGTCCACCTCTTGACTACCCTGAGCGAGATCGCCGGCATTGCCATACGGCGCACCAGCCTCCGCCAGCAGACGGATCGCCGCTTGCGGCATCTGACCGCTCTGAGTGAGATTAACCGCGCGATCACTTCCAGCGTCGACCTGCACCTCAACCTGACCATGCTTCTTAACCAGGTTATCGCGCAGTTGGACATCGACGCCGCCGACGTGCTGTTGTTGAACCCCATTTTGAGGACGCTGGATTATGCTGCCGGGAGCGGCTTTCGCACCCGAACCGTCGAGCGAGCTCACCAGCGCATGGACGAAGGCTATGCGGGTCGCGCTGTCATGGAACGCCATATCCTCTACATCCCGAATCTGGTCGAGCGGGATGACAACCCGCTCATAGCGAAGACCTTGGCGGGTGAGGCGTTCGTCAGCTATTACGCCGTGCCGCTGCTGGCGAAAGGGCAGGTCAAGGGCGTTTTGGAAATCTTCCACCGGGTACCGCATGAACACGACACCGAATGGCTCGATTTTCTCAACACTCTGGCGGAACAGGCGGCCATTGCCATTGATAATGTCACGCTGTTCGACAACCTGCAACGCTCCAACGTCGAACTCGTCCTGGCCTACGACGCCACCATCGAAGGGTGGTCACGCGCCCTCGACTTGCGCGACAAAGAAACCGAAGGACACACCCAGCGGGTGGCGGACATAACGGTTCGATTGGCGCGCACATTCTCACTGAGCGAAGCGGAATTGGTCCAAGTCCGCTGGGGAGCGTTGTTGCATGACATTGGTAAGATGGGCGTCCCGGATGAAATCTTGCTCAAGCCCGGTCCGCTGACTGACGATGAATGGGTGATCATGAAAAAGCACCCCGTGTTGGCCTATGAGATGCTCTCGCCGATCCATTACTTGCGGTCGGCATTGGACATCCCATATCACCATCACGAGAAGTGGGACGGCACGGGCTACCCGCTGGGCTTGAAAGGCGAACAAATCCCTCTCACGGCGCGGATCTTTGCCGTGGTAGACGTGTGGGATGCGCTGCGATCTGACCGTCCATATCGCAAAGGATGGAGCGATGAAAAGGCACGCGAACATATCCGATCGTTGGCGGGAACCCACTTTGACCCAAAGGCCGTCGAGGTGTTTCTCAATGCGATGAGTGAAAACGCATAGAGCATCAGCAGCGTGCAGACAAACCAGTCGCAAGAGCGGACAGCGGGTACGCCGCTGGTCAACCGGCCGGCTTGACTGCATAGGGTCGGGCTCACCATCGTGTAGGACTCGCGCCGCCGCTGCCGCTGCGCCCAACCGTTGGGCTTCGCGGTAATGAAATCCCAAATGTTCCTTCCCTTTATTGGATGGAATTCGATTAATAATAATTACATGTCTTGTAACAATGAGGATTGGATATTTTGAATATGCTATTGCCGAACGGATTTGTAATTAAATATAATTTACTTTCCCTCCATCGGGAGAACTGGTAAAAACACAACAAGGGGCTGAGGAAATTGGATTAATATTTGGCTGCGTTCGTGATCCGTTATTTGCATTCAAAGGCTTATGCAAGAAGGGGCCCAACAAGCGGCTGCAGCCCGCATCGGCCCCCGCTTCGTAATCGCACAGGTTCCCAAACAACACGGGAACCTGTGCACTCCGCGAGGGCAAGCTTCCACCGCGCGGGCCGGGAGCGATTTGGATAGGCGTAGTAAAAAATGGTTAATTAATTTTTTATGTAAATTGTTGGCTGGATACAATTCGGCCGGCGTTTGACGCGCGGTCAATTAGCTTGAATGCTATGCGCACTGACAGTTGACACCCACGGCCATTATGGTTGTCTCGGTAAAAGATATATACTGGATGAACTAACAGAGAGCAAGGGATTATATGCACACGACTATTCGACAACGTCCGAATAATATTCTTTACTTGGCAGGATCCCTGGCGATTATCTTATTAGGGATCAATACAGGGGTAATCCTTCTTATTCACGATCCACAAATCCGCACCAATTTCTCGGATATTTTTTCACCAATTGTGGACATTCTAGCATGCATAGCTTTATTTTTCGGTGCAAAAGTTTCCACGGCCCGCTCCAGGCGCCTGGCCCTTGGCTGGGGGACGATCGCCCTAGCGATGCTTTTCTATGCATTGGGGGATGTAAGCTGGGCCATTCTTGAGGTTGGATTTAAGCTAGCACCTTTCCCCTCGATCGCCGATGTTTTATACCTGGCTTTTTATCCTGTTTTCCTGGTGGGAGTATTTATCCTGGTGGATAGACCGGCTTCCATTGGAGAGGGGATCAGCAAGTCACTGGACATCGTCATTATCCTGCTGGCGGCCACGCTGTTCTTCTGGAATTTTCTAATCGGGCCGCTCATGCAGGCAAACGCCGGCGAACCTCTATTGATCCGAGCCATATTATTAGCATATCCGGTCGGTGACCTGGTAGTTCTTGGAGCTCTGCTTCTCATTATTTATAGTCGTTCTGGTGGGCAATCCGAAATACCAGTTATTTTATTGGCAGGCAGTCTCCTGGTATTAATTTTCACGGATTCCATTTACAGTTACCAGTCAATGCTCGGAACCTACGTAAGTGGCAACTATCTGGATCTTGGCTGGATCATAAGTTTTCTATTGGCCGGCCTGGCCGGCGTTTCCCAATTTGCTGCTGAGCGGTCGGTAAATATCACTGGAGAAATCGCACCGAGAAATATAATTCTGGACAGGTTTAAATGGATCAGACCTTATCTGCCCTATTTCTGGCTGGTGGCTGCGTTTGTTTTGCTTATCATGGGGGGATTGAAACCGCTGCCGATGAGCTTTTTATCACTCTCAATCGCTGTCGGAGGGATTATCGGTCTGGTTCTGGTCAGGCAGATCATTACATTAATCGAGAACTTCGAATTACGCTTTGAGATCTCCGAGCGAAAGAAGGCGGAGGCGGAGCTGAGCAAATCGGAGGAACATTACCGCCAACTGTTCGAAAGCAATCCCTTACCTATGTGGCTCTATGATTTGGAAACACTTCGCTTTGTGGACGTGAATGAGGCGGCCATCGCCCATTACGGCTACAGTCAAGAGGAATTCCTGGCCATGACCATCCGGGACATTCGCCCGCCGGAAGAACTATCGCGTCTGAATGCCAGTCTGGCAGAGCCGCGCCAATCGCGGGAACAGTCAGGGCTCCGGAAGCACCGCAAAAAAGACGGATCTGTGATTGACGTTGAATTCATTTCGTATAACACTTTGTTTCTCAACCGGCCCGCCCGCCTTGTCCTCGCCAGTGACATCACCGAGCGCAAGCACGCGGAGGACCAATTGCGCTACCAAGCCGCTCTATTGGCCAATGTGAATGATGCCATCGTCGCCTTCGACAATCAATTCCGGATAACCGCCTGGAACGTAGCCGCCGAGTCTCTGTTCGGTTGGAAGGCGGAGCAAGTTCTCGGACAGAACGCATTGTCCATCGTGCTCACCGAATGGCCTGTAACGGAGGTAGAAGAGATGAGGCGCGCCATCGCCAAAACGGGGGTCTGGCGTGGAGAAGCGACACAGGCGCGCAAAGATGGGACACGATTTCCCGCCGAGGTGTCTTCCGTGGTGCTCAAGGACGAGACAGGCCAGGCTACAACATATATCAACGTGAATCGCGATATCACCGAGCGCAAGCGGGCGGAAGAAGAAATCCGATCGCGCGCCGATGAGATCTCGGCGCAGTATGAACTTTCACGGGAACTGGCGCTCGCGGATGACCTCGACAAGGTTCTTCGAGTAATAAATCACCGTGCGGTGGAAAGCATCCACACCACCTTTGCCCGCATCGCACTTTTAGAAGGCAGCAACTTTGTGATCAGGGGGGTCTATCCGATCCGGGCTCTGGACCATGACCTCGGCGTTGGCGACCGCCAACCGATCACCGCTATGCCGCGTTGCAAGCGCGTTCTGGAACAAAATGAACTCGTGATCCTCCATGGCCACGATCCGGAAATTGAAAGCCGCGAGCGGGCAGCCCTGCTGCTTGATTTCGCACAATCGGTCTGTCTCGTACCGCTGCGGGTCGGAGATTCCGCCCAGAGCCCAATCCTAAACTTGGGTTTGTTGATGCTGGGTGAAGTACGGAAGGAAGGACGCGAGCCATTCACGCCGGAAAAGATGCGGTTGGCGCGCAGTATCGGCGACCAGGCCGCGGTCGCCATCCGACGTATACTGCTGCGCGAGCAGACCGTACTCCGCATGCAACATCTCACCGCCCTCGGAGAGATTGACCGTAATATCGTATCCAATTTTGATCTGCGTACCAGCCTGGAGATGCTCCTCAACCAGGTCATCGCCCAATTGGGGGTGGATGCAGCCGATGTCCTACTGTTAAACACAAACACATTGGAGTTTGCCGCCGGTCGCGGCTTCCACAGTAAAGCCATCGAACATTCACGGGTGCGATTGGGAGAAGGCCAAGCTGGTAAGGTCGCTCTTGAACGCCGCATGGTCCAGATCCCGGATATCGCTGCGAGCGGAGCTGCCTTCGCACAGGTCAAACTGCTGGCGGAGGAACGGATCGCCGCCTACTTCGCCGTACCGTTGATCGCCAAGGGACAGGTCAAGGGGGTGCTGGAAATCTTCCAGCGTGCGCCTTTCCAACCTGATGAAGAATGGCTGGATTTCCTCAACACCCTGGCCGGGCAGGCGGCGATCGCCATTGACAATGCCACACTTTTCGAAAGCCTGCAACGCTCCAATACCGATCTCTCCCTGGCTTACGACGCCACCATCGAAGGCTGGTCACGCGCCCTCGACCTCCGCGACAAGGAGACCGAGGGACATACCCAACGCGTGATGGAGATATCCGTCAAGCTCTCCCGTGAATCCGGATTGAGCGAGGCGGACCTGGTGCAGGTGCGCTGGGGTGCGCTCTTGCACGACATCGGCAAGATGGGCGTGCCGGACGCGATTCTACTCAAACCAGGTCCCCTCACCGATGAGGAGTGGAAGGTGATGCGGATGCACCCGCAGTTCGCCTACGACATGCTCGCGCCCATTGCATACCTACGCTCCGCGATCGACATCCCCTACTGCCACCACGAGAAGTGGGATGGCACGGGCTACCCGCGCGGGTTGAAGGGCGATCTGATTCCACTGACAGCGCGCATCTTCGCCGTAGTAGACGTGTGGGATGCGCTGCGGTCGGATCGCCCCTACCGGCCTGCTTGGCCCATAGAGAAGGTTCGCGAGCATATCCGATCATTGGCGGGAACGCACTTTGATCCAAAGGCTGTCGAAGTGTTTCTCAAGGTGATGAATGAAAACGCATAGAGCATCGGCAGCGTGTGGACAAACCAGTCGCTGCGGCGGTTAGCGGTTACGCCGCTGGTCAATGGCCGGCTTGACTCGCATAGGTTCGGGCTCATAATCGTGTAGGACTCGCGCCGCCGCTGCGTCCAACCGTTGGGCTTCGCGGAAATGAAATCCTAAATGTTCCTTCCCTTTATTGGATGGAATTCGATTAATAATAAATACATGTCTTGTAACAATGAGGATTGGATATTTTGAATATGCTATAGCCGAACGGATTTGTAATTAAATATAATTTACTTTCCCTCCATTGGGAGAACTGGTAAAACCACAACAAGTGGCTGAGAAAATTGGATTAATATTTGGCTGCGTTCGTGATCCGTTATTTGTATTCAAAGACTTATGCAAGAAGGGGCCCAACAAGCGGCTGCAGCTCGCATCGGCTCCCGCTTCGTGATCGCATAGGTTCCCAAACAACACGGAAACCTGTGCACTCCGCAAAGGCAGGCTTCCAGCGCGCGGGCCGGGGGCGACCCCCACTTCGCAATTCTCATCGCCCTCACAGAACGGGGCCGATGTGCTCCGCGAGGGCAGGACCCCCGCTTCCCCGCATAAAGCGCGGGGCAGGCCCCTGCTGTGTGATCGCAACCGTTCCCGAAGTACATGGGAACGGTTGCACTTCACGAGGGCGAGCGCAACCAAAACTGCTCAAGGAACAAGGGCGAGCCGTTTTGCTTCTTGGGGGCAGGTCCCCGCTTCGTAATTGCACAGGTTCCCATGATTATTGGGAACCTGTTCACTCCGCGAGGGCAAGCCTTGGCCTTCGCTTCGCAAACTTATCGGCTCCCAAACTACACGGGAGCCGGTATGCTCCGCGAGGACAGGCCTTTTTGTTAAGTATAAAAATAGGTAAAGGCCGCAACACTTTATAAAGAACATGAGGTTGTTAGAAGGTCGGCCAATGCTCAGCGAGAAAATGGTTAATTTACGTTTTTATTTCATGTTTATATGGTAAAGTGAAAAGCGAATGCAACCAAGCGCCCCCCGGCCCACCCCGCCGGGGCGGGTGAGCCGCCAGCCGTTGGGCAGGGACTGACGACCCGCGATAAACACATTGAGTTGAAAGAGAAAAGAACCTATTAAAAATTATTTGATTAACGGCATGTGAGAGGGGGGAGAAAGCAGATTTCCTGCGGTAGTATATAGAGAAATTGGTCATTGATGTATCGCATCATTTCCGGAGAATAAATGGAATGAATAAGAACCTAATGTTCATCTGTTCACTGACGGCGATCCTGCCCCTGGCTGCGTGCAGCCCCCTCCAATTTTCCGACTATCCCGGAACACAGACGAATTCCTCTTCTAGTATTAGCAAAGACACGCCATCAGCATACCAGACGGCAGGTCCTGCGCAGGGGAATAATGAACTCTCCACGGAAATGAAACTTCTCATCGGGACGATCCGGCTGGAGGGGACAAATATCGAAGTAACCGCCGACCAGGCCAAAGAACTGTTCCCCTTTTGGGTGAAGATGGAAGCCACATTTGCCAACATGGTATCCACCGCGGACGATATCAATGCGATCACCATCCAGATTCAATCGACCATGACCAAGGAACAACTGCAGGCTATAAACGACATGAACCTGACCGACCAGGACCTGACTACGCTCCTGCAGAAACTGAATATATCCACCGGCCATTGGGGGAATGACGATAACGATTCCCCGCTAACCGGAACTGATGTCTACCAATCGGCAACACCTGGATTAAATCCGGATATAACCCCAACATTGGATGTCACTGCGTTGAGTCAAAATGGAACTCCGCAATTCCCCGGCGGGGGTGGGGAGGACCGTTGGTCGCACATGATCCCATCCGAACTGCTGAATGTGCTCATCAAATACTTGCAGGCAAGACAGTCACCAACATCGTAGTATTAATAAACGACCCAACACCGGTTCTAGAGCGCATCTGCAATGTAGTTCGCGCACATACACATTTTTATATAGATTTGTAACAAGGGATTGGGAGTCTGATGATTCCCAACCCAACACGGCTCTGCAGCCCGCCACGGCGGGATGGGCCGGGAGCCAAGACTCAGCGAGAAAATGGTTAATTTGCGTTTTATTTTCCTGTTAAAATGGTAAAGAGAAATGCAGAAGTGGCCAAGCGCCCCCGGCCCGCACGGTGCCTGTCCTGAGCCCTGAAAGGGCGAAGGAGAGCCTGCCCTCGCGAAAGCGGGGGACCCGGGGCGGGCCACCACTCGCGAATTCTTCGCATCGGAAGGTCACCGATGCTCATCGCTCCCCCGCTTCCCCGTATAAAACACGGGGCAGACGCAAACATCACCACTCAAAGAGCAATACCGAGTGGTGATGCTTCACGGGGGCGGGCGGGGGGCAAGCTGAGCCGCCAGCCGTTGGGCAGCCTACCACCCAAAGGAAGAAGATATGAAAAAACGCTTAGTTTGGATTTTAACATTTATGTCTCTTGTCGGTTGTGGTCCATTATTACCTTCGACGCGAATTGGGCCGATAACTGTATCTGCAATTGTTCCAACATCAACGACAACAATATTATTAGTCTCATCGCCAACAATGCTTTTTAATGAGAAAACTGAGTGTAAAAAGATTGCTTTCGTAATGTTCGATAATTCGCAACTGCAAAATTCGGACATCTATACAATCTGCCCAGACGGGACCAACTTGCGACGCCTAACCAATGATTCTGTTCTAAAATCATCGCCTACTTGGTCGCCCGATGGCACACGTATTGCCTTTAGCTCTTCCCGGTCAGGAGCCAATCAAATCTTCACGATGAATGCAGATGGTAGCAACATTACACAAATTACATTTGATTACACGAATTCTTCACCGATATGGTTGCCGGACGGCACACAAATTGCTTTTCTAACAAGCGATCATAAAGAGCTCTGGTGGTGGCGGATCATCCGCCTTGAAGGAAAAGAATTGACGCGATTATCAATCCCCAGTTATGATTTCTTCTACCAGACACCGGCCTGGTCGCCGGACGGAAGGCGTATCGCGTATATGTCGATGGTAGAACAAAAAGCACGCAACGACGGGGCCAGTCAAATTCACGTTAAAAACACCGACGGCACTAACGACGAAGCCCTTACGCACGATGTTTGGAGAAATATCAACCCCATCTGGTCGCCGGATGGGACCAAACTTGCATTTCTCTCTGAGCACCTTGATACACCAAATGGTTTCGCTTTGTGTGTAACGGATTCGGATGGGTTTGATGTTAAAAGATTAACTGAATCAATGTTTCCTATTAGTGGGTCAACCTATAGTTGGTTGATTTCGACAACCTATAATTGGTCGCCGGATAGCCAAAATATCGTTATCGGTGATGGAAATCTTGAACACATTTACCTTATCGATTTGACCGACAACCAAATGAAAGAATTACCGGGTCTTCCAGCAGAATCCATGGCTGCGTTTCCGTCTTGGCAACCATAAAGGCTGCTTTTAGCGCGGGAGCAGTCTTCCCCGGCGGGGTAGGCCGGGGGCCAAAGCTCACCGAGAAAAAGACTAAATCGAAATTATCTTTTCCTGCAAGACCATGAGAGGGATACACGTGGAAATATATCAAAAAAGTACATTACCCGAGAAAGGGATGAAGTGGTTGTCGCCAAACTTATTTTTTGGGGTGACGATCGTCATTTCCGCTTTTTTGCTTTTCCAGATCGAGCCGATGATCAGCAAATACATCCTGCCCTGGTTCGGGGGCGGGCCGGCAGTCTGGACGGCCGCGATGCTTTTTTTCCAAGTGCTACTGCTGGGAGGTTACGCTTACGCGCATTTCATAAGCAGGTTGAGCCTGGCCAGGCAAAGTACCATCCACCTGTCGGTCAGCCTGGCTATCCTGGTCTGGATGGGGATGAATGCCTTGCGCTGGAACACCCCGGTCACACCCGACGCCAGCTGGAAGCCCACGGTCGGGGCCGCGCCCGTTTTGCAGGTTCTGCTGGTGCTGCTGGTGAGCATCGGGTTACCATTTTTTTTGCTCTCAACCACCAGCTCGCTTGTTCAATCCTGGTTTAGCCGTGTGCGACAACAGGCGTCCCCCTATGCGTTCTATGTTCTTTCCAACGCGGCTTCATTAATTGCGCTGCTTAGCTATCCGGTCTTCTTTGAGCCCAACTGGACCTTGACACAGCAAGGTAACTTCTGGTCGATTGGCTTTGGAATTTACCTACTGGCATTGGGAGCATGCATCGTGACCACCCGTTCCGGTCTGGACCGCGGCACCCGGGAACCAGAGAGTGGGACCAAGGTGGGAAAACCCGATGATAAAGCGCCAACATGGCGCACATCACTGTTCTGGATCAGCCTGGCAGCCTGCGCATCCGTGATGCTTCTGGCATCCACCAACCAGATGTGCCAGGATATCGCATCCATTCCATTTTTATGGGTGCTGCCATTAAGTCTGTACTTGCTTTCCTTTGTAATCGCCTTCAACGACAACCAGAAAAAACTCCGCGGTTTGTACGCACTGTTGAGCCTGGCAGCTCTGGCCCTCGGCTTATGGAACCTGGCCACCGGCAGCCGCATGGGCATCTTGTTTCAGATCGCATCGAACGCCTTGATGCTGTTTGCGATCTGCCTGTTGTGTCACAGCGAGCTGTACCTGCGCCGCCCATCCCCGCGTTATCTGACATCTTTTTACCTAATGCTCTCCATCGGGGGCGCTGTAGGCGGTATCTTTGTCAGCCTGATCGCCCCGCTTATCTTCCCGGATTTTTGGGAATACAACCTGGGATTGATCTACGTTGCCATTATCATCATTGCCATCGCCTACCAGAGTCTAGGCAGCTGGCTTCACCGCCTGCGCATCCCAGTCTCGGTGCTCGCCTTGGTGCTGGCGGTGTTTATTCTGATGCTCCCCATCGCCTGGACAACCCTATCCCTTAGAATGGCGCGGAATTTCTATGGGGTACTTAAAGTTCGCGCGCTGGATGGCCCTATTCAAGGCTATAGCTTGATGCACGGCGCTATCGCCCACGGAAGCCAGGCAGGGCCTGGACCATTTCACGATACTCCGACAATGTACTATAACCAATCGAGCGGTGTCGGGCAGGCGATCCTCAATTATCCACCCCGGATCGCCGGGAAATCGATCCGCATTGGGGTTGTTGGCCTGGGCGTGGGCACGATCGCTAGCTACGGACGTCCAGGAGACGTCATACGCTTCTATGAAATTGATCCCAACGTGATCGCTTTCGCCAAGGACAGCCGCTATTTCAGCTTTCTGAGTGACAGCCCGGCCAAAGTGGATATCATCCTAGGAGATGCGCGCCTTTCTATGGAGCGCGAGCTGGCCCAAAACCAACCACAAGGCTTCGATATCCTGGTTATAGATGCGTTTTCAGGCGACTCAATCCCAACCCACCTATTGACGAAAGAGGCGGTCCAACTGTACCTGGCCCACCTGAAACCAGGCGGCATTTTGGCTTTCAATATCAGCAACCGCCACATTGATTTGGAACCTGTGCTAGCCCTGGCGGGTGAGCAATTTGGACTTCCGGGCGTGTTCATCGCTCAGAATAATCCCAAAGACCAACTCAGCACCTCTTCGCGATGGGTATTAATCAGCGAGAACGCTGACCTCTTTAAGGCGCCTGGAATTGCAGTAATTGCGCGAGATCTGCGCAAAACACCTGGGATCCGGCTATGGACGGACGATTACAGCAACCTATTCCAGGTTTTATTGTGAGACGAAGCCGATAGGTAGAGTCTTTTGTGAGGATGCGCGACAATGCGCAGACCGATGCCCGAGATGCTGGGCAACTGAACTAGTTGCCATAGGGCGGCTCGCTAATGAATTATCCCCAGGAGGAAAACTGAAGAATACATTTCGATATCTTGGATTATTTTTTGCTTTTCTAAGCATGAGCGGCTGTAATTTAAAAAACGTTCTTCCATTCGGCATTGCCAATGAGCCAACCATAGAAGAGTATTTACTCCAAGCCGCGCCTGATCCGGAGCCATTCTCCTTTGTGCCCATGCAAAGTACTCAAGAGGAAATCTTGGCGAAACATAAACAAGAACGCGAAAATATCTATCCGGATAATTCCTTTTTCGATATTTACCAACATGGCATGTCGGTTTAACTCGGAAGTGAAAAGATCGTAGCCTTAGAATCTTACACCAATGTCGACTCGAGCATAGGTACTTTTCAAAAAGTGGCCGTACAGGTATCGCGAAATGAACAGATAATCTATTCTATTCCCGCCGGGGATGGCAGTCCGATTACTACAATACGGGGGTTATGGGCTTATTCAAATCATTGGGTGCTGGAAATCGCTTATGTTACCGAAAATATTTCTCTGAAAAATGAAATATCAATCGAATCTTACGGCATGATCGTTCAAGATGGGGAAATACTAAATAATCGGTACAATTACGAAGAAGCTTTTGGCTTCCAATTAATGAATGGTAAACCCTTCTATTTTTACAAACGAGATAGTCAGATTAATATATCCTACGATAACCGAGAAATTCAATCAAGGTATGATCAAATTCCTCATTATCAGTGTTGCAGCGGATCGCAATTAAACCCCAAGAGTGCAAAATATATGGTGGCGTTTTTCGCCCAGCGAGGTGGAAAATGGTTTTATGTCGAAATTGGGGTTTATAAAAAGTAAAAGTTGAACAACACACGGCTATAAGCCGCTTGCCGCACAGTTCAAAAAGCGGTGAATCGGGGCAGGCGCCCCGGCGGACCGGCCCCGGCCCACACTTCGTAGTCGCATAGATTCCCAAACAACACGGGAACCTGTGCACTCCGCGAGAGCAGGCTCACCTGCGCTCATCGCTCGGAGGAGGGCAGGGTGAGAGATCAGCCGCTGGGCGAAGAATAATGCGGTGCGTATAAATAATGCATTAAATATCTCTGGCGCAATCTTTCTCTATATCATATTAACAGAATATCAGACATAATGATCTTGGGATCTGTATCATCTCAGGCGATGACGGGTAGTGAATATGAAAAGAACATTGATATTATTTTCTGTAATGGCTTTAATCTTATTCCTATCCGTTGGTATTATAGACAGCATATCAACCCTAACCAAAGACATGAATGGTCACTTATGGTTAAATCTGGTCGGCCGGTGGGAGAGTTCCGAAAACGCCCATCATGAAATAGAGTTCTATCCAGATGGAACCTTTATTGAAAATTATTCCGGGGTGACGAAAGGTTTTGGTGATTATCAAGTTTACGAAAACAGCATTGTGTTAAAATATGATCTATCGAGTTGTCAGTACGACATCGAAATAAGCTGCACCGTCAACATGAAGTTATATTTTGATTTTACAACCATAAAATTAATAAATAATGAAAATAAGATGATCTTCAATAAGGCAAGTGGTCAATAAAAGAAAAATTATAAAAATAAATTGCTTCCCGTATTATAATTGATGCGCATAGTTTGGGAAAATCAAAGTAATATATGAATGATTTACTATCTAGGTTATATTACCGATCAACCAAGAAAGAAACCGTCCAACAAGCGGATGCCGACCGACACGGCCCCCACTCGCGAATTCTTCGCATCGGAAGTCCCCACTCCGCAAACATGCTAGACCTGAAAGAACACGGGATCAAGCATGCTTCCCCCGCTTCGCGAGGGCGGGCTCACCGATGCTCATCGCTCGGGGGCGAGCGGGGGGCGGGCTGAGGCGTCAGTCATTGGGCAATGAGAATATCGGACGTAGAGATGAACAACAAAGAAACCGTTAAAGCTGGGTACAACACAATCGCCATCAACTACCTTGCAACTCGCCATGCAGACTCCGAAGACGTACGATTGCTTGACGAACTTGTACGACGACTTCCGCGGGGCGCACGGGTTCTCGATGCGGGTTGCGGTGCGGGCGTGCCAGTGACCAGGATCTTGAGCCAGTTCTTTCAAGTTGTGGGTGTCGATTTTGCCGAAGCGCAGATCCAGCTGGCTCGCAAACTGGTTCCCCAAGCGCAGTTCGTGTGCCAAGACATCACAGCGCTAGGTTTTCCAGACGCAACGTTCGATGCAATCTGCTCCTACTATTCCATTATCCATATTCCCCGCAAGGTGCATGAAGCGCTTTTTCAGCGTTTCTATCGGCTGATAAAACCGCTAGGCTTGGCGCTGCTGTGTCTAGGAGCCGAGGACCTGGAAGGGGACATCGTTGAAAATTATTTAGGTGCCCGGATGTATTGGAGTCATTACGACATCGAGACGAACTTGCGGTTGATCCGTGGTTGCGGATTTGAACTCATCTGGTCGCAAGTAGTGGCAGATGCCACTTCGCCTGGAGCAGGCCACCTCTTCGTATTGGTACAGAAGAAACGTGCCTAAAAACGACGGAGATTGTGTATAAACTATCCTATGCCCAACCCGCGGCTTCTGGCGACTTGCCCCCCCTGCGCAATTCATCACCAGCCAAAAATCGGCTGGTGATTACTCCGGGTGGTCGGGGCGGGCCCCCACTCGCGAATTCTTAGTATCGGAAGCCCCCGCTACGCAAGCATGCTTGACCCGAAGGAACACAGGATCAAGCATGCTTCGCGAGGGCGGGCTCACCGATGCTCATCGCTCCCCCGCTTCCCCGCATAAACCACGGGGTAGGCGCAAACATCACCACTTAATAGCAAAACCGAGTAGTGATGCTTCCCCCTTCGCGAAATCTTCGCATCGGAAGATTACCGATGCTCATCGCTCGGGGGGCGGGCGCGGGGGCAGGCGGGAGGCGGGCTGAGCCGTAAACCGTTGGGCGGTGATTTGTTCTGATTCGTTTTACTATGTTATATAATTACCCCCGGAGGTTAATCAAATGAGAAAATACTTCTCGCGCAAGTTAATCATTCCCATCATCGCATTTTGCGTTTTGGATCTTCTGGCAGTTGGTGCGGGCATGGGAGTGCCTATCTTTGCAATACTATTTGGTTTCATTGTTGGTTGGATTGCTCCGTCAACTATATTCAGCGCTGCATCAGACCTACGTCAATTATTAAGAGAGTGTCTATCCGTAGCATGTGTGACATCATGTTTTACATTATTGATAATGATAATCATCTGGGGACCAATTACTCCGATGCTCCTAAATTCATCAGCGGATTTCGTGAACTTTGGAATTCCGATGATATTATATGATCCGAGGGCAAGTTTTATTGGATGGATGGTTTTGATGATTATCATTTCACCTGTTCTTCAGATTCTTACAACTGTCTTTTCCTCGATTGTTCGTATTGTGTGGCGAATGCCAAATTCACTTCAAAAGAATTCGAATCCCGTTCCATAACGAATATAAAGTTCCACATACTTAACCGTCCAACTCACGGATGCGGGAAGTATAGCCTACCGGGTGACGAAATTGAGAATTATTGGCTTCGATGGTCTTCGAAGCCAATATAAGACGTACTATTTACTAAGTTAATTTTTAGACCATAAACACAGTATTTACACAAGGTTTCTTTCGAGCATCCATAATAATTCCACAATATCTATTTACCATTAACTCTATTGAACATTACGAAACATCAAAGAACCAAGGTTTTATTAAACACCGGAACATCACTCAACAACCGATTGAAGCCAGCCGCTGTTTGGAAACGTAAAATATGGCTGCATCGCCAGCCAAGTCATGATCGAACAAAAGGTTTATTAAACCCTCGCGGCGGTTTGCCCGGATTGTTTGGGAGTTCCTTTTTTACCGAAAAATACTTATCTGGATGAGGAAAAAAATGACCAAAAAATATAGACTATTTACAGTATTCAGTGTTCTCTTTCTATCCACGCTGGCCTGCGCACGAACCGTTGCACCTGCCTCTACCAAGCCGGCTGGCTTGCCGGCAGGTGAAACCACACACGTATTGACACACGACGGGCTCGAGCGCAGTTACATCCTGTACGTACCCGCCTCTGTCAACAGAAGCCAGCCTGCTGCGCTTGTATTCGTCTTTCACGGCGGGACGGGCAATGCGGAGAGCGCTATCCGCATGAGCGGGTTTAATGAAGTCGCCGACCAGAACGGATTTATCGTGGTTTATCCAAATGGGACCAGCCTCTTGAGCGAAGACATACTCTTGACGTGGAACGGCGGCACCTGTTGTGGGTATGCACAAGAGAAAAACGTCGATGATGTCGGTTTTGTGCGCGCCATTGTGCCCGATCTGCAATCGCTAGTAATTATTGACGCGAAGCGAATCTATGCTACCGGTATGTCGAATGGCGGAATCCTGTCGCATCGACTTGCGTGCGAAGCCGCCGACCTCTTTGCGGCGATCGCGCCTGTGTCGGGAACACTTAATTTCTCGCCATGTAATCCATCTCGACCCATTTCGGTCATTGAATTCCACGGCACGGGGGACCAGCATATCCCATACGATGGAGGATTTGGCTCAAAATCTCTCGTGAATGTGGATTTTGCCTCGGTGCAGGATTCTGTCGGGTTCTGGGTCTCATTTGATGGGTGCAATTCCCAGCCGCAGACGAACTCGTTTGACGACATCCGGCACGAGGTCTGGACGGGATGCACAAGTTCCACATCCGTGGAACTGTACACGATTATCGGCGGCGGACATTCCTGGCCGGGGGGTCAGGGCCGCGGGGCGGGCTCAGATCAACCCACAACAACCATCTCCGCCTCACAGCTAATTTGGAAATATTTCGCTGCACACCCTCTACCGTAAGCTGAAGGTGGATAAGCACGGCTGCTGGCGGTTTAGCCTTTGGCTATGATAATTGGCGTTTGACCTTTCGTGTAAAATGAGTAATGTGTTGTTATTCCGGCTCTCGGCCGGTACGGCGCCCCCGGCCCACACGGCGAAGCCGGGGCGGGCTGTCCTCCGGCCCCGCTCGGCGCCTGTCCTGAGCACGAAAGTGCGAAGGAGAGCCGGGGCGGGGGTTGGGCTGAGCTGCAGGCTGTAGAGCCGCCTTGGCATGTGAATCTGCTTTCGAAAACAAAGTACCTCTCCAAATGAGTATATTTGATACGCGTCATTAAAGCATTTGGTGTACGACGTAAAGTACATTGCTTCCATGATAGGCCAAGAAGTTATCGAAGATGACAGAGGAGGGAAGGACAAGCCATGTTTTATAAAAGCAATCACGATGGATATAAGCAAGTCTTGGAAGGCATCAAGATTAAAACATTGGTTTATGGAGACAAGATGCTCCAAACAGAATTTCGGCTCGAGCAAGGGAGGCAATTACCTCGACATGCGCATTTACAGGAGCAAACGGGTCATTTAATTGCCGGACGAATTCGGCTTACCATCGGAGAGGAAACTTCTGAGATGGAACCTGGTGACAGTTGGTATGTTCCAGGCAACATTGAGCATGGGGCGGAGATACTTGCAGATTCGATTGCCATTGAAGTATTCTCGCCTATCCGAGAGGATTATTTACCAAAAAATATGTAAACGGAGATATCGCGAATATTAATTTTGGTTGCCCGACCCGCGCTGGCAGTTGACCGGCCAAGGCTGCGGCGAAAAAAGGTTAATTTCTGGTTGTTTCATTTCGAGTAAAATGTTGATAAAAAAACGGGTGGCCGGCAGCTGAGACGACAGCCGTCGGGCCGACCCAATCGCATTCCCGCCTAAAATAACGAATACTAGAGGTTGTAAATGAATTCGGATCTCGGTCGGACTACACACATCCAATCGTTGACATCCCGGTTTTACGAAACCGAACATGACTTGCAGCAGATGCAGGTCTTGCTGATGGAGGGGCGTTCGTGCACCAATGACTGGCAAAACGCACACGTCGGTGAATTGATGTGGGGATTCCTAATGGTGGCTTGTCACTTGAATCCGATAGAATACATTCGCCTCTGGCACGATGATGATAAGTTGGTCGGCTACGCCGTTTTGGGCGAAGATCCGTCTTTTGATTTCCAGGTGTTACCGGAGTATGAGTGGTGTGGCATCGAGACTGAGGCAATGGCATGGGCGAAAACGCGTCTCGCCGTACTCCGCAAAAGCAATGCGCAACGATGGAGCGGCAAGTTTGTATCCGGTGCCCGGCAGGATAATCCGAAACGAATCGCTTTCCTGGAACAGCACGGGTTCCGGCGCGGTGGTGAATTTTCCGAGGTGAATATGTTGCGTTCGTTGGACGAGCCAATTCCCGAAACCGTGTTGCCGGCCGGCTACCAGGTTCGCGCAGTTGCCGAATCGGGCGAAACCTCAAACCGTGCCGCAGCCCAGCGGGAGGTATGGCATCCATGGACCGTCGGAAATATCAGCGTTGAGGATTACGCATACCTTATGCGGTTACCCGGTTACTATCGAGATCTCGATGTGGTTGCCGTTGCGCCGGATGGCGTCATCGCCGCGTATGTGAATGGCTGGATCGACACGGTCAACCGGGTTGGTGATTTTGGTCCGGTTGGCGCGCTTCCTGCTTATCGCCGGAAAGGATTAACGCGTGCGGTGCTGATCGAATGTTTGCGTCGGATGCAATCACGCGGGATGAACCGCGTAAGCGTCTCAACCGGCGTTTCGAACACAGCTGCGATACGCCTCTATGAATCGGTAGGCTTTAAGATCGTAAACCAGTATCTAGAGTACGTAAAAACGGAATAAGAGAAAGGCAACCCCCGTCTATGGACGAGTCGGCAAACCGCGCCGAAAAATACCGGATGATACGTCAAGGATCATCGGTGTAAAAGGATTGGGGTGTTGCACAGCCGGCCCGCGCGGTGCCCCCGGCCCCGGCTCGGCCGAGCGGGGCCGGGGCGGGACTGAGCAAGAAATTGCGCAGGAGAGCCTGCCCTCGCGAAGTGCACAGGTTCCCGGGTCGTTTGGGACCCGTGCGATTACGAAGCGGGGGCCGATGTGGGCTGAGCTAAGGGCCGTTGGAAAGTAATCAAAGGAGGATGTTGTGGTTATTCAGCTGCAAAATTGTACTGTGAGATCCTATCGGCATACCGATGCGGAATCGATAGCGAAAAACGCGAATAACCGAAAGATTTGGCTAAAACTTCGCGAGGGATTTCCACATCCCTATACCGTAGAAGATGCGAAGGGATTTATTCAAAACGCAATGAATTCAAAACCAGAATCCATGTTTGCGATATGCGTGGAGGATAAAGCGGTTGGTGGTATAGGTTTTACGCTTCATTCCGATATTGAACGAATTTCAGCAGAAATAGGTTACTGGCTTGGTGAACCATTCTGGGGAAGAGGAATTGTAACGGAGGCATTAAAAGCCGTTACGAACTATGCAATAAAGAATCATGGATTAAAAAGAGTCTATGCAGTTCCATTTGAATCCAATAATGCATCCTTCCGAGTGCTAGAGAAAGCTGGCTATCTTCTTGAGGGTCGGATGAAGAGAAGCGCTATTAAAGATGGAAAAGTTATTGATCAGTTAATCTATGCATACGTTGTTGAATAAATTGCAGCCCAAAAAGCGTTGTTAACCGACGAGCGATGACGCGGTGAAAATAAATTTCAAATCGTATTTTAAATTTCAGTTAAAATGCCGATGGAAGACAGATCTTCTACCGGCTGAAGCGCCATCTGTTAGGCGGCAATATTCTCTATGGGATTAATCCATTCTATATTTGAGTGGTAAAAAATGACCGAAATGATGCGCGCAATGGGAGAGCACAATGGACATGAAATTAAAGGATAAGATCGCGGTCATTACGGGGGGAAGCATAGGAATTGGAGAAGCAGTAGCTCGAGCACTGGCGAAAGAGGGAGTGCATTTGATCCTTTGCGCCCGCGGGAAAGAACGGGTGGAAGAAACGGCCAGGCGTATCTCGCAAGCATTCAACGTGAAGGCCTATGGAATCCAGGCAGACGTCTCACGCGCGGAAGACATTGATAGTTTGGTCAAGCAGACGAAAGAAATCTTTCAGGGCGTGGACATCCTGATCAACAACGCCGGGGTGGGAAGCAAAGAGACCATCGAGGAAGCGCTCGACGATAAATGGCAATATTATTGGGATCTGCACGTGATGGCGGCGGTGCGCCTGGCCCGCGGCTTGGCGCCCCTGATGCGCGCAAGAGGCGGCGGGGTGATCCTCAATAACGCTTCCATCTGCGCCAAGCAACCGCTTTTATACGAGCCAATCTACAACACGACCAAAGCCGCCTTGATGATGCTCTCCAAGTGCATGGCCAACGAATTCGTCAAAGACAACATCCGCGTCAACTGTATCAACCCGGGACTGGTACTCACTCCGGATTGGATCGCCACAGCCAAGAAGCTGACCGAGGGGAGCGATTCCACCTGGGAGGCATATCTCGATCAGCTTGCGAAAAAATCAACTCCGATCGGGCGGTTTGCAACCCCGGAGGAGGTGGCCGACTTTTTTGTTTTTCTCTCCTCGCCCCGATCCAGCTACTGCCTCGGTGGGACCTTTTATGTGGACGGCGGTTGGTTGAACACCGTAGGATAAGTCGACGCCCCTGGATCAAGCAGGTGTTTTTCGCCGCCAGGATTTATTTTCCAAACAGAGGATATTATGAGACAAGCTGTCATGACCGCTCCCGGCAAGATCGAATTCCGGCAAATTGAGCGCCCGAAGCCGTTACCTCATGAGGTACTTATCGAGATTAAGCGGATCGGAGTATGTGGCTCGGATATTCATGTCTATCATGGACTTCACCCATATACCAGTTACCCGATCGTTCAAGGTCATGAGGTCTCGGGGTTGATTGCCGAAATCGGCCGGGATGTTACCGGATTCCGGGTAGGCGAATCGGTTGTGTTTATGCCACAAGTGACCTGTGGGACCTGTTATCCTTGCCGGAATGGCATGGAGAATATATGCAATCAATTGAAGGTGATGGGATTTCAAACGGATGGCGCGGCGCAGGAATATTTTTCCGTAGCGGCCAACCATGTACTGAAAATCCCTGCTTCCATCTCCCTCGACCACGCGGCCATGGTCGAGCCGATTGCGGTGGCTGTCCATGCGCTCGCGCGGTATGGCGACGTGCGCGGAAAGAAAGTCGTTGTGCTCGGAGCTGGAACCATCGGGAACCTGACGGCCCAGGCGGCGCGGGCTCTTGGGGCTTCGAAAGTACTCATTACAGATATCAGCGAATACAAACTGATATTGGCGCGAACCTGCGGCATTCCCTTGGCTGTCAATACAACCCAAACAAACCTGGGAGAAGAAATCGTCAAGAAACTAGGTTCAGATCAGGCAGATGTGATTCTCGAATGCGTTGGCTCTCAAGAGACAATCAACCAGGCAATCGAATTTGCACGGAAAGGATCCGTGATTATTGTGGTCGGTGTATTTGGAAAAAAACCATGTGTCGATTTGGGTTTAGTCCAGGATCGCGAGTTGACACTTACCGGCACGCTGATGTACCAAAAAAAGGATTATGAGCGTGCAATTCATTTGATGGGGCAGGGGTTGCTCAACTTGGATGGAATGATCACTCACCGTTTCCCCTTTACGGCCTATTTGGAAGCCTATCGGGCGATTGATGAATCGAAGGGGAAATATCTCAAAGTGATGATTGAACTATAGTCTGAAAAGTTGTGAATGGACAAATGTTGCTTCGTTGACCTTTCGTGTAAAATGATTTAGGGAATGCATTGTTGGATGATTTCATTCGATAAGGGGACGACAGGCAGATATAATGGTTTTCTATACAGAACCGAGGAATATCTGATGAAACTTACGATCTTTGGCGCAACCGGAGGTACGGGCAAGCAACTCATCGAGCAGGCGCTTGCAGCGGGAAACGAGGTGGTTGCCTTCGCCCGTACTCCATCAAAAATCAACACAAGTCATGAGCATCTGGCGATTGTGCGCGGTGAATTAGCCGACCCGGCGGCAATCGAACGCGCAATCCGCGGCGCGGATGCGGTCATCAGTATGCTGAGCCCCCGCCCGCAGGAAGACCTTCGCAGGATGCCGCTTACGCAAGGGATGTAAAACATCCTGGCAGCCATGCGGAAAACTAACGTTCGCCGCCTGCTTATTTCATCCACCCCAAGCGCCAGTGACTCAAACGACCTGCCCGAGTTCAAATTCAAAGTTTTGGTTGGCATTATCAAATACGCCATGCGCCCCGCATACGAAGAAATCGTCAATGTTGCGCGGATGGTGCGCGAGTCCGATACCGATTGGACGATCGTGCGTGTATCGATGCCAAATAATGCTCCCGGGTCGGGGAGAATCAGAGCGGGTTATTTGGGCAGAAAACAGGTTGGGACAAACATTTCCCGCGCGGATTTAGCGGCGTTCATGCTCCGGCAAGTAAAGGATCCGACGTATATGCGGCAAGCGCCCGCCGTTAGCAATTGACCGCACCTCCAATGAAAATCACCATCATCACGTACGGCTCACGCGGGGATGTGCAGCCTTTTGTTGCTCTCGCGCTTGGGCTGCAAAAAGCCGGGCACAGCGTGCGCCTTGCTGCCCCGCATCGCTTTGCCGACCTTGCCGCTCCCTACAATATACCGTTCGCGCCTCTACCGGGTGACCCGGAATTGATGAGCGCTTTCGTCAACAACTTCGGCCAGCATTCGTTTCGTGCCGTCCAATCCATGGCGGATTACGTCTTCGCCATCGCCGCACCGGTTGTCCGCGCCGCGCTTGCCGCCTGCGACGACGCCGACCTCATCGTCCATTCGTTCTTCCTCACTACGGTTGCGCATTCGCTGGCGCGCGCCCGCCGCATCCCGGACGTTTCGGTGCAACTCATTCCCATGTTCATGCCCACCCGCGCCTATCCGATGATTGCACTGCCCAACATACCGCCCGGCGCGCTGAGTTACTTTACCCACTGGCTGACCATGCAGGCTTATCGATACGTCATCCAGTTTGGGTTGGGACGGCTGCGTCACGTCGATCCGGAAAATTTCAACTTGAGGGTATTCTGGCCTTTCGATAAATCCAATCCCGATCCAACGCCCCTTCTCTTTGCCTTCAGTCCGATCGTACTTCCCCAACCCGCCGACTGGAAAGCGCCCAACCTTCATATTACCGGTTACTTCTTTCTCGAATCTCCTGAAGCGTACCGGCCGCTGCGAGAACTTTTATATTTCCTCGCCGCCAGGGATGCCCCCGTCTGCGTGACGTTTGGGAGCATGGTCAACCGTGAGTCCGAGCGGATAGACGCTCTGGTGCGCGCCGCCCTTGTCCGGACGCGCCAGCGCGGCATCATCCTCACCGGGTGGGGCGGGAGAGAGCCATCCCAACATACGGATGATCTCTTCTATGGTAATGCAGTACCGCACGACTGGCTTTTTCCCCGCTGCAAATCCGTCGTTCATCACGGCGGAGTTGGAACAACAGCGGCCGGTCTGCGCGCCGGGATTCCCAACATCATTGTTCCTCACGCCATCGACCAACCGTTTTGGGGGAAGCGAGTCGCGGCGATCGGAGCAGGCCCTGCGCCGATTGACTTGAAACAGCTATCGGTTGAGAGATTAACCGGCGCTTTCGCCCAAGCAGATAGTCCCGGCCTTCGAGAGCGCGCCCGCGAGGTGGGGCAGCGGATCGGCGCCGACGATGGTGTCGGTGAAGCAGTGCGCCTCATCGAACAATATGCCGCAAACCGACATAACCAAAACCGACTGGATACAATATAATAGCGGCAGCAACGCCGCCCACGGAGGGCACGCTTTCGATTCGCTCGCGTGCGCGGCTGAAATCCGCGGTCGGTGCGTTTTCACTATCGCAGAAAGTCGGAGAAAATGAATCATCAACAATCCAGTCAATCAACCGAAAGCGAGGCTTTGCTGCGCGCGATCGAAGCGCAAAAACCGGAAGCCAAGCGGATTTGCTACGATCCATCCTCCCGCGCGTTGATTCCCGGTGGTATTTCCAATTCCCCCTGTAAAATATTTGGTGGAAACCGATCGGTCGGTAGCTGAAGCGAAGGCGTTTAGCATCATTCCCGCCTGCTGACAATCGGTGAGTCTTGTTGTGGATTTGCGAACACACCTTTGGAAAAACCTTTCCCCTGGGCCATCCAATGCGTCATACAAAACGTTTCGCAAGGATAAACATATGAAAAATCAAGTTGAATTGATGAATTTATTTTGGACAACCGCAGGGGTGTTCCCGGGCCTTGGCGAAATAAGCAGGTTTGATTTTAAAGACCGGGTTCAAGTTGCCGCCAAGGCCGGGTTTAAAGGGATTGGAATCTGGCACACGGATTTGGAGCATATCCTCCTGCACAGGACACTCAAAGAAATGAAAAAGATACTTGACGATAACGGCATGAAATATATCGAGCTTGAGTTTCTAACCGACTGGTTTCTCGACGGTGCAAGAAAGGCAGAATCGGACGGTCGCAAAAAGAGATTGTTTGAAGCGTCTGCAATACTGCGCGCAAAACACGTCAAAGTGGGAGACTTTTACAACTCATCCTGTCCCATGCCTCGAATAATCGAGTCATTTGCGGCATTGTGCAATGAGGCGGAGACTTTCGGAGCGACGATAGGTTTTGAAATCATGGGGAGCGCCATGATCAATAATATCCAGGACGCATTAACTATGATGGAAACAGCAGGAGCGGTAAATGGCGGTTTAATCATCGACATATATCAGGTCGCCAACCTTGGATGGAAATATGAGGAGATAAGCCGTATTCCCTTGAAGTATTTAACGAATGTGGAGCTTAACGACGGAACTTTGCCCGGGAACCCCAATCATGATTCATCCAACAGAAGATTCTGTGGGGAAGGCGAGTACGACATCAAGGGTCTTATCCGTTGCGTGAAAAATATGGGTTATACCGGTCCTTGGGGGGTGGAGGTTATTTCTGAAAAATTGGCAAAATTACCATTGGAAGAATTGAGCAGAAGGGCATTTAAAACCACCATGGCTCAATTTGTGGATTAATAAAACGGATAATAATTTTCCATGGAAGCAAACTTGGAAGAAATTTTGAAACATTCTTTGTAAGCACGAGTGTAGCCATGACAGAATCAATGAGGACAGAATGATTCTAAAAAGATCTATCAAGCCATCAAAGAGGAGCGCCATTTCCACGGCAACTGTCCAGGGCCATCCACCAATTGCCCTCCCGAGTCCCAGATTTACTCGTAGTAGATCTGTTTTTACGGCATTGAAAAAAAGAAAGACTGTCCGCTCTATTGGGAAAAGAAAGATACCGATGCAGATGCTTTCAAATCTCCTTTGGGCGGCCTGTGGGGTGAATCGGAAGAAGGGTCCGTTTGGAGTTCGGGGTATAACCGCGGCATCGGCCAGCAATTCACAGGAAATCGATCTTTATGTCGCCATGGCCGAAGGTGTTTATAGATATGAAGCGAGTTCTCACAAACTGATTTCGGTGTTGGGAGAAGATCTACGCGCTTTGGCCATCGGTCCCGGCCAGGGGAACTTCGGAGCGAAAGCGCCCGTACGTCTTATTTATGTAGTAAATATCGATAAATTCAGCAAGGCAGGATTTCAAGAACCGGGACTCTATAATCCGGAAATTCAGAAATCCTATTATTATATTGACACGGGCCTCATTGCAGAAAACGTTTATCTATTCGCCGCGTCGCAAGGTTTAGCGACGTGGTTCCACAATTGCAACCGGGCGGCGCTTGCTAAAAAGCTAAAACTTCGGCCCGGTCAGCGTGCGCTTTTCGGCCAGACAGTCGGATATCCGAGTCATTATTAACCTTTGAGGAGTTGAAACGCGCACCGTTCAGAATTAAATCCGACTCTATCGGGCGGAAAACACCTTAAGGGAATTGTATTCCGGTACCAAGTCTGCAGTTTGGGTGAAAAGAGGTTCGTGAGGAAAAATGAAGAGACTTAAGTTGGTCATCACGGGAATTAACGGAATGATCGGCGAAATTGTTACGAAACCATTGAAAAATATCTACGAGGTGTACGGGATAGATATCCATGGCCCTTTTTCGGAAGGAACATTTCCAATCGATATCTCCGAGTTTAGCCAACTGGTTAAAGTCATGGAGCAGATAGGTCCGATTGAATTTATCGTGCACCTCGCGGGTCAGTCGAGTTTAACTGCCACTTGGGAGGCAATCTTACGCGCGAATATTATTGGAACACGAAATGTGTACGAAGCAGCCAGAGTGTTGAAGGTCCGGCGGGTTGTATTCGCCAGTTCGAACCATGTTACGGGCGCGTACGAAGGGTTCGAGCCAAACTCACATTTGTTTCTGGAAAATGAACCCGATAAAATTTCGGTTCTGGACCCTATCCGGCCAGACAGCGATTACGGTGTCAGCAAGGCGTTCGGCGAAGCCGTCGCAAGATATTATTATGACCGTTGGGGGATCGAATCCATTTGCCTCCGGATTGGAAGCGTCCGCCCCGATGATGACCCCACAAGCAATCCCCGGTTTGCAAAAACATGGCTCAGTCATCGGGATCTTGTCGAGCTCATCGAAAAAAGCCTTACCGCCGACGTCGGCTTTGGCATCTACTACGGCATTTCCAACAATCAGGGAGCATTTTGGGATATTTCCAACACGCGCTCGGAACTGGGGTATTCCCCCTTGGACGACGCGGCGCGCTCCGGCAGTGTGAGGCAATGAATTATCTGCCGGCAATCCGGCGGGATGAGGAGCAGGAACAAAGTCGTGCCGAGTGAACGCGAAGATGGGTACGAGCTGAGGGTGCGATATCGCAAAGCGAGCAACCCCGACCGGTTGGCCCAACACCGTCAAGCGATCCATCGCACGGCAGTGTTTGGTAAAAACGTTGCGGCTGAGATTATCTGAGGCGAGCTTGAGCGGGCATTGCCGGCTTTATTGGACGCCAGTGTTCATTTCGCGGAGGATAATCTTTCTGGAAATGCGCCGATAGCGGGAACGGTTCGGGATCTTGGAGCGGCGGGGATTGACGTGCCCCAGGTTCAATGCAACGCCTTGGGCGACGAGGTATTCTGATTCAATCCCAACTATCAAAGGGTCCGACCGGCGGTTCAACGATTGAAATGTCCATGCGGATTTTATCGGACGGGGACCGAAGAGATGCTTTTAAATTAAAATCCTTCAATTGCTGAGTTTTGCGTTGACAATGGTTGGAGGAGGCCTTCAACGATTGGAAATACGCTTTATCTCCGCCGGACCAGTACCAATTGGCATGCTCGAAGTTGGTGGTTGAATTGAAGGAACAATTGTCGTAGAGTAGAAGAAGGATGCAGACCGGACGAACGACCGGCTCGAAGCAGTGGGTCTTTCCGGTCACCTAAGAAGGAGAGAATCGCATGGAACCAAAAGAAACCCCATCGGTGGAAATCGGCTCTCCTGTTCCCGAATTCCGGCTTCCGTCAACAACGGGAAAAGATATCGGCGCCGGGGAATATCGGGATCGATCGAATCTCGTACTGTTTTTTGTCCGCGAGTTCAATTGAATGCAATGCCGTTATCATGTCGGCCAGTTGGGCCGATTGTATCCGCAATTCCAGTCCGCCGGCACGGAGATCCTGGTGATTTTGGGAACCAAGCCCGAACAGGCAAAAAGTTACGCGGAGAGTTTGCACACGCCTTTCCCGGTATTGGCCGATCCGGAGCGGAATGTATATAAATTGTTCGGATTGGAAAAAGCGATTCTGGTCATTCAACGGACGGCATCCGTGATCGTCGACCGGCATGGCATTGTCCGCTACATCAAACGCGTGACCAATCCCATGGCGTGGTTGCAGGAAAGCACAGAATTGGTCGATTTCATCAAAACGCTGGCCTAAGATAGAAATTTCTGCTTCCGGAGGATCAAACCTTAGCGGAAAAAAATGGGAGCAAAGCCTCGCCGTTACTCATCGAACCGCGCGGGAGGAGTTAAGACCGCGAAGTTTACACAACCGGATGAAATCAATGAAAGCGAAAAGGACGATGTGAAAACAATCCCAGACACGCATAAAGACTTGCTCAAAACCGATGTGGCAATTCTGGCAACGATCGGAAAAGGTGGATATCCGCAGGTAACGGCGTTATGGTTTCTCCTGGATGACGACGGTCTGGTGCGGATGTCGTTGAACTGCACCCGGCAGAAGGTGAAGAATCTTCTGGCGAACCCGGATTGCACGCTCTTTATCCTCGACCGGACCAATCCGCTCCGGACGCTGGAGATCCGCGCGCGAGCGGAAATAACCCCTGACAAAGAATATATTTTCGCCGACAAGGTTGGAAAAAAGTACGGTGTCGATCTTCGGAAAAACGAACGACCGGGTGAATACCGCTATAAAGTCACGCTTCACCCCGTTAGAATCAACGCGATCGACCTGAGCATAGGTTGAGTTGATTAAATCCGTCCGGCGGGATAATTATAAGGTCTCCACCAATAAATCTACTCAAAGGCGTAAAATCTTCTTTTTTATCTATTCCGGCCGGCTCCCGTCATTATTTGAAAGTAAAATTAATCCATTGCATCTGATGAATCAGGCAGCGCTGAAATATCTCGCTGGAAATCCGCAAAATAATCGGCCGCTCTTGGCGTCACCCGACATTGTCAAAAGGCCCTTATTCCGGGCAGGGCAGTCGACTGGATGTCGTCCGGCGGGTATGGAACCGACTGGTCGAGCTTCCTTTGGGCTTCCGATGGTTTATGTCCGTCGCGCCGGTTCCGGCTCATTCGGCGAATGGAGTCATGCTCGCGATTTGCAACGGAACGGAATACAATCCGCAGCGGATACCCGCGGATATTTTCGAACCCATGGCGAATGGGATTCGGACGACGACCGGTGTATGACGGCTTCGAGATGGACGTCGGAGAGTATTGGGTGACGGCTGGGTTTTCGGCGGATGAAATCCCGCAGGTGCAAAACCATGTTCGAATCCTTGGAGGAAGAATCAGTTGATGCGCGGTGACGAACCCAAATCCTATGGCCTGATCCAATTGGTTGCGCGGGCCTTTTCCCGGACACGATTTCCTATCCTGACGGTCGGATTGACGTATGCCGTTTCCGTCGCCGTTGGAATCGGTATGGTGCATGCCGGTAATTCGTTCGCGCTGAACACCCGCGATCAAATCGTCTCCGGCGCGCAATCCGGTCCGACCCTGACCGCGTTGGATCAAAATAACCGCCTGGTCGCCGGAGTGCTGGATTTTAGCGGAAATCTGCTTGCCGCGGTCTCCAGTACGCCGCGGGATTGGGGGTTGTCTTCACGTATCCCATCGTAGCCTATCGCGGCTGGATCGGGGGAATCGTCTCCGTCGATGGGTCGCATCTCAGCCGGTTGGCCGACGCCCGGGAGGCCGCATACTACCTGATCACGCTCATATTGCAGTTGATCCTGTATTCGATAACCGGCGGAGCCGGTGTAAATATGGGGTTGGCTTATCTCAACCCCAAACGCTACCCCCAAAGGGAAAAATGGATCGGGATCCCCGCCGAAGCAATCCGCGACGTGGTGCGAATTTATCTGGTTGCGGCGCCTTTATTTCTCGTGGCTTCCTTGTGGGAATTCTTCGCGCGGTAATACTACCCGGCATCGATTCGGCTGGGGTAGAATATCGCCGCAAGCGGAATTCCGTTATCGCATCGTCGGATTGGCATCCACCCGGAGAGGAATAACGGTAAGCATGGATTACTCAAGCCCAGCGGATAATGAAAAATTCGAAAGGACGGCAAAGGCCTTGGAAAGCCGGGGTGTAACCGTGATCACCGCGGATACGAAGGAATCCGTTTTACCCCTTTTGATGAATCTCATCCCCGAGGGAGCCACCGTGATGACCGGGGCTTCCCTGACCCTGGAGCAAATCGGTTTTGTAGCATTGCTCAAATCGGGGAACCACCGCTGGCATAACCTGAAAGCGGAAATCGTCGCCGAGAAGGATCCCGCCCGGCAGTCGTTGCTGCGCAAGCAGGCGACGCTCGCCGACTACTTTCTCGGCAGCGTCCACGCGATCGCCGAAACGGGTGAGATCCTCGTCGCCAGCGCGACCGGAAGCCAGCTCGCGCCCTATGCCTACTCCTGCAGCCATGTCATCTGGGTGGCGGGCGCCCAAAAGATTGTTCCTTCGGTGGAAGACGGCTTCCGGCGAATCCGCGAGTATGTACTTCCCCATGAAGATCAACGGATGAAAAAGAATTTCGGCCCGGGGGCGGGAAGTTTTATCGGTAAAATCCTTTTGTTCGAGCGCGAAGCTCCGTACCTGCATCGGAGTTTGACGTTACTCCTTATCCGGCAAATAGTGGGAGATTAAAAAGATTCGAGGCGGAAATCTTCCGAAAAATCAACCAATGGCAAAGAAATATTTAAAGGACTGCCATGGGAAAGGCACGCCCGTATATGGTGGTCCTTTTTATTGGAGACGGGAGTTTCGATACCGGGCCGTATAAAGGGCAGGGTAAGCCGGCATCCGTTGCCCACGGACGGAAAGCAGGATTATCCGTTCCCTAATATTCATTTAATTAACCTAAGGTTTATAATCTGCCTACCCAGCCACGCTGATTGGATTGGTTGAGCAAGTATTGCCGCCGGTAAATAGGAGTGCGGATTGCCAATGCAAAACGTTTTACCGCAGAATATGGATAATCTTTTAACATCGGACCGGTCGCTCATCCTGCGATACGAAGGCGAGGACGATCAATCCTATATTGTTTCCCGCACCAACGGCGCGCGCCTGACCATTCCAAAGAACCGCAGCGTTCCGAAACCATTTGTCGATAAACCGCCGCAACCGCTCTCTCCGGCGTTTCGCCTGCTTGTGGCGGCTTTTATCGGACTGGCACCGGCCGGGCTGGGGACGATCGTCCTGGCGCCGCTTGCTGTCCTGTGGTCCCTGGCGATGGTATTCACCCGCCCATTAAATCGGAGCGACCGCAAACGTGTGGTCGCCGTGTGCGCGATCGCCGTCGTGCTGCTCGCACTCGCTATTCCCTTGAGCGAGCTATTCCTAGCGCGCCTCTCCTCATAGGCAGCCTATCATGATAGCCCGGGCTTTGTATCTGGTCGCAGCGTGGTTCACCGTCAGCATGGTGGTGACGTTGATGTTGGGAACGCGCCTGCGCCGGGCCCACTTTGCGCTGTCCGTCCTCTGGCTCGCGGCGGTGTTGGCCGTGGGCGACATTTGGGCGTTGCGGACATTCGGCCGGCCGCCGGAGGTGATCGCGCTCACCGGTCTGGCCGCGGTGTTGGGCGTAGGCTGCATTGTCTGGTTGTGCGATTGGAACGCCTTCGGGCAGGTGGCCTGGCTGACCACAATCATCGTCACCCCCCTTTTTCTCGTATATGCCTATTCCGTCATCATTGACGCGCACCTCGCCCCCGCCTCGTTCCTCGCGGCCCAGATGTTCCTCTACATCCAATCCGTCGCCGCCTTGGTGGCGCTGACCCAGATGTACGAAAACCTCGACGTGAACTGCCGCGTGCGATGGCGCAACCGGATCGACCGAATCCAACCGGCACCGGGCTTCACGCCGATGGTATCGCTGCATCTTCCGACGTACGACGAACCGCCGGAGGTTGTGGAGGGCACGCTGCTGGCGCTGGCTGCGCTGGATTATCCCGCTTTCGAAGTACTCGTCGTTGACAACAACACGCCGGAGGAAATGACCTGGCGGCCGATCGAAGCGCTGTGCCGGGAACTGGGTCCGCGGTTCCGGTTTTTCCATTTGGAAAAATGGCCGGGGTTCAAGTCCGGCGCGCTCAATTTTGCACTCACCCAAACCTCCCCCTCGGCGGAACTGATCGGTGTGGTCGACGCGGATTACCGGGTGGATCCGAATTTCCTGCGCGAGATGGTTCCGGCCTTCACCGATCTGCAGGTGGCTTTCATTCAGGCTCCGCAGGATTACCGGGATTACACGCCGGGATCCTATTCGGAAGCGATCTATTATTCGTACGAATA